>Ga0247833_1000009_pt1 | contig 263181 bp, 242 predicted proteins | sample LaCruzMarch2015__7_FD_187117 | JGI IMG/M metagenome (GOLD analysis project Ga0247833, IMG submission 187117) | Freshwater microbial communities from meromictic Lake La Cruz, Castile-La Mancha, Spain - LaCruzMarch2015_8m | ecosystem: Environmental > Aquatic > Freshwater > Lake | place: Spain...
AAGAATTACTCAGCCTCACCGACGCCGCGCTTTGAGCGATGGCCATCGCTCAAAGCGCCTTGGTTGGAAACACACTTCTTTGTGAGTTTCGTCCAAGAATCTAACACATTCGCTTCACACAAGAATTAACAGAAGAAACAAAATGGGTTACGAAGACTACAGGCTATACTGAAGTTTTCCTGCGCTCTTGGCGCAGGTCTCTTCGCCGTAACGCCCTTAATTGTGTGAATTCTGTCAAAAATCGTTTTCGGGATTAATGCCCCGCGCTCTATCCGCCGAAAAGCCATGCCAGCAACCGGATGATCGTTAGCGTGACGAAGAGCGAGATGGCGATGCCGGCGACGGTAACGCTACCGATCATGGCGATCACGATGGCCCAATCGGCGTGGGTGGATGTGCGGGCGGTGCCGGCGTATTTTTGCAGGAGGTCGTAGTTGCGGCGGTTGGATTTGAACCACGCGGAGAAAAGGTCACCGATGCCCGGAACCGCGCCTAGGATCGAGTTGAGAAGGATATTGAGCGCCATCCGAACGAGAACGATGCGGGGCACGCCGGCTTGCAGGCCTTGCAGAATAATCACCGAGGAAGCTACGGCGGTGGACCCGTCGCCAAGGCCCGGAATCAACCCCACGACGGGATCGAGGCCGATCCGGAAATTCGTACCGGGCACGCGGATGAGGTCGTCGAGAATCCACGCGATGATGCGGGAAAGATCGGTTGTGCCCTTGCCTGCCTGCGCGGGTGGGAGGATGTCGAATTCTACTTCTGTGGCGGGTGGCTTCGTGAATTCGCTCTGGTCGCGTGGTGATTGGATTGGCATTTTTCTGCGTTAGCCCAGCGCCTGCGCGACTTCCTCGGCGGCGCGCCATCCGGTTTCCATGGCGCCGTGCACGGTTCCGCTGGCGCCGAATGTGTTGGTCGCCTCGCCGGCGAAGAAAATTTTCCCGGCGAGTGGACGGGCGAGTGCTTCGCGGCTGGCCTCGGTGGTGTGAATGGTCGGGTAGCTGTAGAGCCCCTGGATATAAGGGTCGGCACCCCAGTCGGCGATCAACCCGCGCTCGAACGAATGCGACGCGATTCTGGCTCCGAACAGCTCATCCAATTCCTCCAACGCGAACCGGACCGGGTCCACGCTCATGCTATCCAGCGCTTCCGCCCGAGCCCCGCCGACAAATGCTGTGAGGACATGGGACGTTTCGGACTTCCCTTTGCAAGCGGTCCAGTATTGCGGCAGGAACCCGTCGGTGTGGATGAAATACGTGCGCTCGTCCCAGAACCGGTGTTTGAATTTCAGGATGATTTTCATGCCTGTGTCCATGCCGAGGCTGTCGGCACCGGCCACCTTTTCGGCAGGTAGTTGGGGTGAAAAATGGATGAGTCGTTCCCGCAAAATCGGTAGCGGTACGGTGACGACCACGGCAGCCGCGGATAGTTCCTCCGCATTTTGAAGGCGGATTTTTGGAGTGCCGCTCCACTCGATCGCTGCGACCGGTGAGTTCAAGCGCACGCGGCCTTGCAGGCGCGCAATCATCGGATCGAACAAGCTCAGATACCGGACGCGGAGGGTGTAATTCGTTTCACGTGCCTCCCAGCCCTTTTTGTAAGTGGCAAATCCCCGCATGGCGAGGCGGTCGAGGGTCGTGCCGTGTTCGACGCCTAGGCGCGAGTCCAGGTAGTGCCACGCACGGCGGGGAAAATGTGCCCGCCGCATGAATTCCTCAACGGTCCAGTTTTCGCCCCGGTAATCGCCCAGTTCATCGATGATCTTGAATGCCCGCTGGACATCCGGGTCGCGCTCGGCTTGGTCGAGAGAAATCAACTCGCCGTCGAGGCGCATGATATCATCCGTCGTCAGGTGGTGCACCGGATCGGCACCTTGTTCCATCGCCAGCTCCGCGACGGCATTATCCGGCCCGTGGATCTCCTCGGCTCCCAGCTCAATCGGGACATCTGCAAACCCCTCAAGCGCGCGCACGCGACCACCAATCCGGTCCGACGCCTCGACGATCAGCGGTGAAAACCCGCTTTCGAGCAATTGATCTGCTGCGCAGAGCCCGGCTACCCCTGCGCCGATGATGATAACATTTTTTTCCATACCAAGGATCCGTGTTTAGGTGCCTGAATGTGCGAACGTCGCACAGTTCCCGCTGGTTGGCGAGTGCCGGATTTTGGGCGTTTGCGTGGCTGGTCAGGGTGTGTCTGTCGTGGTCTCGGTGGCAGTGGGTTCTGACGGTGGTGTGATGAGCACCTTGTCGACCCGATGCCGGTCCATGTCGACGATTTCAAACGTCCATCCGTCCTTCACAAAAATCTCGCCCTCGGAGGGCAGGTGCCCCAATTGCGCGGACACAAATCCCGCGAGCGTGAAATACCTCCGGGTCCCACCGTCATCAAAGCCGACGGACGGGAGACGTTCCTCCAACTCCTCCACCCCGACCAACGCATCCACGAGCAGGCTGCCGTCCGCGCGTTCGATGAAAAGTCGGCTCGTCGAGGTATGCGAGTCCGGAAGATCGCCCACGATCGATTCTAGCAAGTCCACGAGCGTGACAATCCCACTCACGCCGCCAAATTCATCCGTCACCAGCGCAATGTGGTGACGCTCTTTTTTGAACTGCCGAAGCAGTTGGAGCGCATTCATTTCTTGCGATGCGATCACCGGAGGCGTGCTCAGCGCGTGCAAATCAATCGGGATCCCTGCCGCTAGATTTGCATAAATACTCTTTACCGAAACAAAACCCACCACGTTGTCACGCGTCCCTTCGAACACCGGGAACTGGGAGTGATTCCCGACTACGATTTTCCGCCAGATTTCATCATGCGTCTCATCGACCGAAAGCCAAACGATGCGGGGCCGTGGCGTCATGATCTCGCGGACTCTGACGCGGTCGAGCGCCAGGACGCCCTCAATCATCTCGCCCTCTTCGGGGTGAAAAATCCCGTCCACCATGCCCTCGCGCACCATGCCGGTGACCTCCTCCTCGGTCACTGACGATGTGGAATAAACGGGCACCCGAAGCGCCTTCAGCACGAACTCTGTGCAAACGGATAGCGCGTGGACCACCGGTCCGGCCACGCGGGCCAGCACGGTCATGGGCACTGCCGCCGCCGACGCAATCCGCTCAGGATTTAGCATTGCCAGCCGCTTGGGGACCAACTCTCCGATGATGAGCGAGAAGAACGTAATAGAAACGACGACCGTTCCGAGTGCCAGCGAGTCGGCGTAATTCCCGATCACGGGGACTTGCGTGATTTGTGCAGCGAGCACCTTGGAGATCGTGGCCCCTCCGAAGGCACCGGCAAGGATGCCGATAAGTGTGATGCCGATCTGCACAGACGAAAGGAACCGGGTGGGATCGTCCAGAAGCACAAGTGCTGTTTCAGCGCCTTTGCTTCCTTCGTCGGCCATCGCCTTCAGTCGCGTCCGCCGCGACGAGACGGTTGCTAGCTCGGTCATGGCAAACACGCCATTCAACAGGAGTAGGATGAAAATAGTTAAAATCTCAATCGCGATGACATTCATAGGTATGCACGTCGAGTCAGCGGGCTTTCGGGTGCAAGCGGAGGAATATAGGGTCACGGTCCGCTGCTGTCGAATGTTTTGCCTTCACGGCCCAAGGCGCGCGCGGCTCGGATGCGATGCGGGTCGGGCGAGTATTCGCCGCCAGATGCGCTCGCAATTGGGGATTGGCGAGCGACACGATTCTGCTTGTCGTTACAGGATCAGCATTTCAATATCTCGCCCTTGATCCGAACGGTCCTCAAGCAGACGGTTCGGATTTTTCGTGAACAGTTGAACCAATCATGTCGAACCCAAACCCAGCGGGCCCCCTTGCCCAGTCGATCTCTCTGTGAGCATGGCCGCATCAATCTCTAATGATCCAGTGAACGCGTCCAGCGGAGAAGCCACTGGGATCCCGCGCCATATCGCAGTGATCATGGACGGCAATGGCCGATGGGCAAAAAGCCAGGGCTTGCCCCGGTTGAGCGGACACGAGCGGGGAAGCCGCGCGGTTGGTGAATGCGTCGAGGGGTGTCTGGAATCAGGCGTCGAGTTTCTCACGCTTTATGCATTCTCCGCAGAAAACTGGAAACGCCCCCATGCCGAAGTCGAAGGACTGATGACCTTGCTCGACCGGTTTTTAAAGGAGAAGACAGCCGAAATGCTCAAGAAAGGAGTGCGCTTGAACGCGATCGGCCGATTGCAGGACTTGCCGCCCGCATGCCAGAGGCGGCTGAACACCGCAATCGAAAGCACTGCCGCAAATACCAAACTCACCCTTACCTTGGCGCTCAGTTACAGCGGACGACTTGAGATCGTGGATGCCGTGAAGTCGATCGTGCGCGACGCACGCGATGGGCGGCTGGACGAGGGTGATGTTTCAATCGAATTAATCAGCAATCGGCTTTACACGGACGACCTGCCGGACCCGGACCTGCTCATCCGGACTTCCGGGGAGATGCGGTTGTCGAACTTTTTGCTTTGGCAGTTGAGCTACACCGAGATCCATGTCACGGAGAAATTCTGGCCTGAGTTCACGCGTGACGACTTGCTTGACGCGATCCGAGATTTTACCCGCCGCGAGCGCCGTTACGGGGGCATTACGAAGAAGTAGATGAGCGCTACCAAAAGCACCATTCTCATAGTTGATCGGGAGACGGATTTCCTCGCTTGGGCGAAATCACAGCTGGAGACGCCCACGGTGCGCGTTCTGACCGAAACGGCGTCCGACACGGCATTCAAGACATTTAGTATCGAAAAACCGGATTTGATCCTCGCCGAGTTGCACCTGCATCCGTCGAGCGGATTGGAGTTCCTTGCGAGGGTTCGCAAAGCCGAGCCGGGGGCCATGGTCATCATCACGAGCGCATTTGGGACGACGCAGGGCGTGATCGAGTCGATGAAACTTGGGGCATTTGATTTTGTCCGCAAGGAGCAACTTCCGTTCAACCTGAAAATGGTGGTTGATTCCGCGCTGAAAGAACGGGCGGAAATGCAGGCGGCTGAGCCATTCAAACCGCTGCTCACCGTGGACGAGCATAAAGACGACATCGTAGGCCAATCGGAGGCCATGCAGCAGGTCTTCAAAATGATCGGGCGCGTGGCTGCGAGCGATGCGCCGGTGATGATCACGGGCGAGAGCGGATCGGGCAAAGAACTCGTTGCGCGGGCGATTCACCGCTACAGCACGCGCAGCGATAAAAGCTTTCTCGCGATCAACTGCGCGGCAATCCCGGAAAACCTGTTGGAAAGTGAGCTCTTCGGCCACGAGAAGGGTGCGTTCACGGGCGCGCACAATTTGCGGATCGGGCGGTTTGAGCAATGCGATCGCGGCACGCTTTTCCTCGATGAGGTCGGAGAGATGCCGCTCGGAGTGCAGAGCAAGCTGCTCCGCGTGCTCCAAGAGGGTGAGTTTTCCCGCGTGGGTGGAAACCAGGCGATTCGCACGGACGTCCGGATCGTTTGCGCCACGAACAAAAAGTTGGAAGATGAGGTGTCTGCCCGCACGTTCCGGGAGGACTTGTTTTACCGCTTGAATGTCGTTCGCATTCAGTTGCCGCCGCTCCGGGCGCGGGCCGATGATATTCGTTTGCTCGCTGAGTATTTCCTCAGAAAAACTGCAAATCAGCGGCATCGTCCGCTGGTCACGCTATCCGAGGAAGCCGTGCGCGTCCTGGAAGCCTATCCGTGGCCGGGTAACGTGCGGGAGCTGGAGAACACCATCCAACGCGCCACCGTGCTTGCGACCAGCGAGGTGCTCCTGCCGAAAGATATCCCACTCGGAGAGCCGGGTGTCGCTTCGATGTCGTCCGATATCCTGCCAGCGGCAGCCATCACCGCCGATGACGCATTGGCTTTCCTTGCAACCCACGCGGCGGAATTGGCTCCTAACGGGCTGCTGCCATGGGTGCAGAATGAACTAGCCAAACGGGTCACCACGGATGTGCGTGATCCTGCCGCCGCCGCAGCACTGCTGGGACTCTCGCGGCCGGCATTAAAAAAGCTGCTTTCCCCGCCGCCCGGCGAGTAATCGTGTGACGGCAGGAGGTCTGATGTCCATGCCCTGCGGGGTCTGGGGTTATGATTCCCGATGGAAGGCATTTGTTCCGTGCGACGGAGTGCCGGTTTCGGACCGGGGGTTCCGGTTCGGGATGCATGTCTTCGAGACCATCGCGCTTCGCAACGGGCGTTTACTGCTCGCACCAATCCATTTTGATTTGCTCGACAGGGCGTGTGAATCCACCGGCTTCCCATTGCCGCCCCGGACATGGTCGGCGGATTTGGCGATCGTGACTGCTGGCCTGCCGGACGGGGTGATCCGGATTTTTCGCACAGCCGGCGATGGACCGCCGACCGCGCCGGTGGTGGAGCCGAGGCTTTTGGCTCTGTTTGAAGCCACCGAGATCCCGACCGCGCTGGTGCCTGAGTCCGGCACGGCGGCGTTTTGTGAGGTGGCGGCTGACGATAGCCCATGGGTGAAGTCAGGGAACTACTGGCACCACATCCGTGCGCAGCAGCGGGCGATTGCATCGAATGCCACAGATGCCGTTTTGACCACCGTGGGCGGTTGGATTTTGTCGGCAGCGATGGGAAACATTTTTGTCAGTATCGAGGGTGATCTCATCACGCCGCCCGCTGGCCATGGGGTCAGACCGGGCGCGATCCGGGAGTGGCTATTGCAAAACCACACGGTCATCCAGCGCGCACTGCACCGCGATGAAGTTACGCGCGCAGACGAGTGTTTTTTGACGAACAGCCGCGTTGGGTTGCGTCCGCTCACGCGGGTCGGAGAAACGTTCTTTCCGGAATCGGCGTGCGTGCGCGCGCTTTGGGCCGGCTATCAACGTGAGGTCGTCGATGGCTCCAGTTGATCCCATCGGAACGATCGCGGCAGATTCCAAAATCCGCAAGATTGGCGTCGCGTCGTCGCGCAAGCATCCGGTGGTGATCGGCGACGTCACGGCGGCAGCGCAACCGGCGCTGGCGGCTGCACTCGCAACGCACGCGAAGGGCAATGTCTGGGTGGTTTGCCATGATGTGCGACGGCAGGAGAATGCCGTGGCCGACTTGCTCGCATGGGGAGCTAACGCGCTTTTGTTTCCCGATCTCCAACCGCTTACGGAAGCCGAGGTGTTGCCGGACCCCGAGGCGCTATCCGAGCGTTTGGAAGTGCTCAGTCGCATCGCGGGTGGCGAGCGTGGCCTGAGCGTGGTCCTCACGGCCAGTGTTTTTGACGGTCAGGTTGCGGCGCCGGATACCTTCCGAAGCGAGGTGCTCGTGCTCAAAAAGGGAGATGTCCATGCGATCGAGCCGATTGAAAAAATGCTGGGCGATGCCGGTTACGTCGAGGAAGCCAAGGTATTCATGCGCGGACAATTTGCGCGGCGCGGTGGAATCCTCGATATCTTTTCGTGGCAACATCCGCTGCCGCACCGCATCGAATTCTTCGGCGATGAAGTCGAATCGATTCGCGAGTTTCAAATCGATTCGCAGATCTCGGTGTCGTCACCGGAGCACGTGGAGATCATGATTGGCGATCCGGATCGCAAGCTGTGCGCGATCGCGGAATACATCCGGCCCGACGACCTTGTGCTCACGCTGGATGCGGATTGTGAAGCCGCGAACGTTGCGATTTCTGATCAGGGCGATTTGGATTCACCGGGCGATACGCCAGCATTTTTCCCGCCTGGAATTGATGTTTTCGGGGCAGGGGACTTTGTGATCGATGAGGCGAAACGCACCCGGTTTTTTAATCAGGTTCAGGAATGGATTTCGGATCGTTGGGCGATCGTGCTCGCCTGCAACAACGAGGGCGAATGGGAGCGGTTTTCCGAGTTGGCGCGCGACAACGGGCTGAATCCCGACCTTCTCCACTTCCGGGAATGTAATTTGACGAGTGGATTTATCTGCCCTGATTTGCGGTTGGCTGTGTTGAGCGACGCGGAGTTGTTTGGGCGCTCGGCGAGTCAGCGGATGCGTCGTCAAATGGTGCGTCGGGAGCGGGCGATGGCATCGCGCTCGACGATGGATTTCACCGAGTTCGAGGAATGGGACGTCGTGGTTCATGTCGACCACGGCATTGGCAGGTTCCTCGGAATGGAAAAAATGGCGGGAGCCGCCGCCGACGGTCCTGCGGATACGCTCGTGATCGAATTTGCCGAGGGAGCGCGTCTTTATGTGGCGGTGGATCAGGCATGGCAGGTGTCGAGATACGTCGGGCTTGGAAAACGCAACCCCGACCTTTCAAAATTGGGCGATCCGAAATGGCAACGGGCCAAAAAGAAGGCGCAGGAGTCGATCTTCGAATACGCAGCCACAATGCTCAGGCTCCAGGCGGAGCGCGAAACCAGCGCAGGCCACGAGTTTGGGCCGGACACGCATTGGCAACACGAGTTTGAGAGCGCATTCGTTTACGCGCCGACGCCAGATCAAGTTCGTGCGATCGAATCCGCCAAACAAGACATGGAGTCTACACGCCCGATGGATCGCCTGATCTGCGGGGATGTCGGCTTTGGTAAAACCGAGGTTGCGATTCGCGCCGCCTTCAAAGCGGTCATGGGCGGCAAGCAGGTGGTCATGATTGCACCCACCACCGTGCTCGCTCAGCAGCATTACCACAACCTGCGCGAGCGGATGAGTGATTACCCGGTGGTGATCGAATCGATGAACCGCTTCCGCCCGCGATCCGAGCAGACAAAAACCCTGCGTGGACTTGGCGAAGGGACCGTGGACATCGTGGTTGGCACGCACCGTTTGCTCTCGGCGGATGTTGTTTTTAAGAATCTAGGGTTGGTGGTCGTGGACGAAGAGCAGCGGTTTGGAGTGAAACAAAAAGAGGCGCTTAAGGACCGGTTCCGCCTCGTGGACGTGCTCACGCTTTCTGCCACGCCGATTCCACGGACATTGTATTTGGCGCTCATGGGGGCCCGCGACATGTCGCTTATCGAAACTCCGCCGCCGAATCGAAAACCTGTGGAGACCGTGATCTGTGCCTATGACGAGCGCGTGATCCGGGATGCGATTCAGCGTGAATTGCTCCGGGGCGGCCAGGTTTACATGCTTCATAACCGGGTGCGCACGATTGATAAACTCGCGGAGCGTATTCGCGACCTCTGCCCGGAAGCCCGCGTTGGAGTCGGGCATGGTCAAATGGAGGAGGACTCCCTTGAGGTCGTCATGGGGAACTTTGTTGCCGGTGAGCTCGACGTCCTCGTTTCCACCACGATTATCGAGAGCGGCCTCGATATTCCCAATGCGAACACAATCGTTATCGACCGGGCAGACCGGTTTGGGCTGGCAGACTTATATCAGCTCCGGGGCCGTGTTGGACGCTCGCACCACAAAGCCTATGCGTTTCTCATGTTGCCGCGCGACCTTATGGCGAGTGGCGATGCGCGCAAGCGGGTAATGGCGATCAAACAATACTCGGAGCTCGGTGCCGGGTTCAAAATCGCGATGCGTGACCTCGAAATCCGTGGGGCCGGCAATATTCTGGGAACCGCTCAAAGTGGACATATCCTGGCGATTGGATTCGACCTTTACTGCAAGATGCTCCAGCGCTCCGTCTCGATCCTGAAAGGCGAGGCTGGCTCAGCGGGCGCTCTGACGACTGTAAGGCTTGAGTTTTTGGCAACCAATGAGCCGGAGTATATAGGCAGCGACGCCAAGACCAAAGCACCCGCGTTCATCCCATCGGCCTACATCAAAGATCCGCGCACCCGTATCGAGGCCTATCGCAAACTCGCCGACTCAAAGGATAAAGAGGCGCTCGACGCATTGCGCAAGGAATGGGCAGATCGATTTGGCAGACTTCCCAAGGCGGTGGATAACCTGCTCACACTACAAAAACTCCGCCTTGCAGGAGCGGCCAAACGCCTGCGCTCGATTGAAGTCCGCGATGATAAACTGATGCTCAAGCGAAAGGATGACTTTATCCTGTTCGGCGGGAAGTTCCCCCGCTTGACTTCCCCATTGCCCGAAAATAAGTTACGCGAGGCTCTGGAGTTTCTCCTGACCCGACAACACCTTTGATGAAACGCACCGTTACCACCATTTGCCTTTTTGCACTTCTCTGTGCCCGTTCCACCTTTGCGCAGGCGGAGGTCATCGACGGCATCGCGGCCGTGGTCAACTCGGAGGTGATCACTTACTCGCAGGTCCGCGAGTTGATTGGTGCCCGCGAGCGCGCCCTCCGTGCGAGTTTGCAGGGTGAGGAACTGGCGAACCAAATCAAAGAAATCCGTTTTGAGGCGCTCAAGGACCTCATAGACCGCCAGCTCATCATTCAAGAATTCAAGAAGAAGGGTCTCAATATCCCGCCTCATCTGCTCGAAGACCGGATCCAAAGCGTGATCCGCCAAGAGTTTGGTGGAGACCGCTCGGCGTTCGTTCGGACGTTGCGGAGCCAAGGGTTTTCAGTCAGCAAATTCAAAGAAATCGAGCGCGATAAAGTGATCGTGCAGGCGATGCGGCAGACATTTGTGCGTGATGATTTTGTGATCTCGCCCGCTCAAATCCAAGCATACTACAACAAGAACAAAGACGGCTACGCGACCCCTGAGCAGATCAAACTCCGGATGATTGTTCTGCGCGACGACGGAGACCTCGGTCTGCCGGGCGGTAAAAAGGCGATGGCCGAGGAAATTCGATCCAAGATCGTTGGCGGCGCAGAGTTCGGTCGTATGGCGCAGATGTATTCGGAAGATCCTGCAACTCAAGCAGTCGATGGCGACTGGGGTTGGATCGACCGCAAAACGTTGAGCGCACAACTGACCGACTATGCGTTTGCGCTCAATGCAGGTGAAGTCAGCAGTGTAATTCAAATCGGCGGATCGTATTACCTTATGATGGTTGAGGCGCGCAAAAATGCGGCGGTCAAGCCAATCGGTGAGGTGCGTGACGAGATCGAGCAGAACCTCATTCAGCAAGAGCGAATGAAGGAAATGCAGCGGTGGTTGGATACTCTCCGCCAAAACGCCTACATCAAAATCTACTCGTAGTTTCTCCTCTGCGACCCTGCATGTGACGACCATCGGAATCACACTGGGCGATCCAGCAGGTATCGGACCTGAGGTGGTTCGCGCAGCATTGGCAGCCATCGCGCTGCCGCCGGATTTCGAGATCAAAATCTTCGGCGATGAGGCCGGTCACGTGCCCGGCTTCCCAACTCCCGCTAGTGCGCGTGCAGCTTTTGATGCCTTGGAGGCCGCAGCGAAATCCGCATTGAATGGTGAGATCCATGCTGTCGTAACCGGTCCGGTATCCAAACACCCGATGCATGCGATCGGATTTGATTTTCCGGGCCAAACCGAATTTTTTGCCGACCGATGGAATACTCCGGATTACGCGATGTGTCTCACTGGTGGAGGGCTTACGGTGGCGCTTGTCACCGCACACATCCCGTTGTCGCAGGTGTCGGGCGCACTGCGAATCAATGAAATCGTGCGGGTTGGGCGGCTGCTGGCAGGATTTTTGCAGAAGCGCGGGATATCGCATCCGCGCATCGCGGTGGTCGGCCTGAACCCGCATGCGGGCGAAAATGGAGACCTCGGGAGCGAAGAGATTACCATCATTCGTCCAGCAGTGGATCTGCTCTCAGAGGGCGCAACCGACGCCACATTCACCGGCCCCCACGCACCCGACACCGTTTTCCATCAGGCCGTAGCATGCGAATTCGACGGGGTGCTCTGCATGTATCACGACCAAGGGTTGATCCCGCTCAAGCTGCATGCGTTCGATCAAGGTGTGAATGTGACGCTCGGCCTGCCAATTCCGCGCACCAGCCCGGACCACGGCACAGCATTCCCTATCGCAGGCAAGGGGATCGCACGGCCCGATAGCACGATTGCCGCGATCAAGCTCGCGATCGAGTTGGTCAAGCGCTAATGCGTCCGCCCGGTCCGGGGTCTGACGGAAAATGATCGGTGAATCTACCGGACCACGCGTCCTGAACCGCTGCCACCCATGAGTGACTCGACCTCCGCGCGGGTGACGTAGTTGATATCACCGACGATCGAATGTGCGAGGCACGATGCAGCCACTGCGAACGCGACGGCTTTGGATGGTTCAGATAGCTCCCGAGTATTCAGTGCGAACACGAGCCCGGCACCGAAGGAATCAACGCCGCCCACGCGATCCACGATGTTTTTGATTTCATACGCGTTGTAGGATCCATCTTTTAGCGGCGCAAAAAATGCAGTGTCCGAGGCCACATCATAAAGCAGTGCGCCCCAGTTGTTATGGGAGGCCGAGTAGCTTTCGCGCAGGGTGATGGCCACCTTCGACACATTCGGAAATTGTTTCGCGATCTGGCGCGCAACGTCCGGATATTTTTCCACAGCGACCTTGCCCGAGTGAACATCGGTGTCCGCTGCATGAATGCTCAAAACATCTGCCGCATCCTCTTCGTTGGCGATGATGACATCCACATAGGGTAGAATCGCACGCATCGTTTTCTCCGCAAGCTCCCGAGCGGGTGTGCCGGGTTCCCATCCCCAGAGCTTTTTCCGGAAGTTCAAATCACACGACACCGTCATCCCTGCGGCCTTCGCGGTCTTCGCTGCGTGCAGCACAGCGTCCGCAGCAGTTTTCGACAATGCAGCGGTGATGCCGGTAGTGTGCAGCCAGGTCGCACCGGCGGTGATATTCGACCAATCGTATGCAGCACCTTCCGTAAGGCTGACTGAGGAATGGGCGCGATCGTAGATCACATTGCTCGGGCGCTGATTCGCTCCGGCCTCTAGGAAGTAAAGCCCGAGTCGCCCGGATTTCGTGCGAAGGATAAAATCCGTGTCCACACCCAAACTGGTGAGTGTGCCGATGCATGCGTCAGCGATGGCGTGCTGCGGGAGCGCAGTTACAAAGCGAGCTTTGCCGCCGAGCAGGGCAACGGAGGCTGCCACATTGGCCTCTGCGCCGCCGAATGTGAGGTCTAGCGGACCCGGTAACGCCTGACGAAAGCGATTGAACCCGGGGGGTTGAAAGCGGCCCATGATTTCTCCGAAGGTTACGACAGTATTGCTCATAAAATTTGATTTTCTGATTGGTGTGCGAGGGGTGGTTGTTTACTTGGCGCGTGCGGCGGACACCTTTGCGGATGCGTTCTTCGCAAGCGTTGTGATGGCGTCCCAATTACCCGCTTTGATCAGGTCCTTGGGCGCAAGCCACGACCCGCCCAGTGCGGATATCAATGGATCGCTAAGATACGCGGTCATGTTGTCCTCATTGACTCCTCCGAGCGGGATGTATTTCAGGCCGAAGTGCGCGTAGGGAGCCGCGATCGCCTTGAGGTATTTGAGTCCACCCATCGGCTCGGCAGGGAAAAACTTCAGAACCCGGCAATCGTTTTCAACAGCGATTTCAATGTCTGTGGGCGTGGTGATTCCGGGTGCAAAAGAAAGCCCAGCCTCGCGAGCCGCTGCGAGAACCCTAGGGTTCGCACCCGGTGCAACGCCAAACGCAGCACCAGCTTCGACGACCTGCGTGACCTGCGCCGGAGACAGAATCGTTCCCGCACCCGCAAGAATCCCAGGCACCTCTCGAACCACTTCGCGTAGCGCATCCAGCGCGGCCGGAGTGCGGAGCGTGAGCTCCATGGCTGTAATGCCACCAGCCAAAAGCGATTTGGCCAACGGCACCGCATCCTCAACGCGGTCGATAATTAGAACTGCAACGACTCCGGAGGATTCAATCCGTCCGGCCAACTGGCTGTCAAAAGCGGGTGTCATGTATCCAATGAAATTTGCCAGCATCCCGTCATTAGATCAAGCGGGATCAATGTGACCTACGACTTGCGTCGTGATGACCACTGGGGCGCAAAAAACTACCGGATATACGGTTGGCGCTTCGCCCGGAACTGCTGGAATTCATCCCACGTCACAAAACCATTATCATTTACATCGGCTTCGTCGAAAGGCACCACCATCGTGTCGCGGATCATTTTGCTCGACTTGGCTTCCTCGAGCGTGATTTTGCCAGTCCTGCTAACGTTGATTTTCCGGAAGCCTTCGGCAGTTCCGCCGCCAGCGACAAACTCAGCCTGCGTCACAAATCCATTGCCGTTTTGATCGTAATTCTCAAACACGCCCTCAATCATGAAGTCGGTAAACTCATCGCGTGATACGCGCCCATCTCCGTCGCGGTCGGCCTTTTTGAACAAGGCCTCAAGGGTTCGCGGTTTTGCTGTCGTCTCCGTCTTGGTAGCGCATCCGCCGGTGAAGACTGCGAGAGTGAGGGCGAGGAGGAGAATTTTGGGACGCATAATGTGAGGTTAGCTAAACCCTGCGCACCCCGATTGGTCAATCTTCAATCTTGCTCAACGGTGCTGTTGTCCCTGAGGTTGACCGCGCGGTTGCGATATCAGGCCCCCGCGTAAACTCGGCGAAGTTCCTCCGCGATGATCTGAATTCCCTCGCGCACGGTGGAATCGTCCATTGCAAAATTCAGCCGGATACATTTGCTGACGTGGTTCATCACATCCTCGCATCCGAATCCAAAATAATCCCCCGGCACGATCAAAACACCCCGGTGTTTTAGGCGGATGTAGAGCTCCCGTGCGGTGATTGGCAAATCGCGAAACCACACCCACAAAAACATGGCCCCCTCGGTTTCGTGAACAAAGTAGTCGAGCGTCGGATCAAATAGCTCGTCCACCCACGCACGCGCCTGTTTGGCTTTCGACTCGTAAAATGGGCGGATGTGGTCGTTGGCCAAGCGATCCACTTCGCCGGATTCGAGAAGCGGTGTGAGCAACGCCTGGCCAATCGTTCCATTCGCCAATCCAGCCACAGCGTTCATCGCAGCGATGGCATGCACGATCTCCGGCCGCGCGATCACAATGCCGGTCCGGGTGCCGGGTAGCCCGAGTTTTGATAAACTCAGGATCAGGATCGTGTTTTCATTCCAGTGCGGCGTGACGGATCGAAACAGGATGCCGGGAAATGGTGCGCCATATGCGTTGTCCACGATCAATGGGACGGAGGCATCGCGGCACAATGCATCCAGATGCCGCATCTCGTCATTCGTCAACACGTTGCCTGACGGATTAGTCGGCCGGGAAACGCAAACCGCCGCGCTGGTTTCATCCAGTTTCAAGCGCGAGAAGTCCACGCGGTATTTGAAATCATGCTTCCCGGTAAATGTGATCTCCGGTGCAATGCCCGTGAACATATCCGGGTCCAACCCTTGGTTCGCGTAGCCGATATACTCCGGCATAATCGGGAAAACAATGCGCTTGGATGTCCCGTTCGATTGCTCCCCGGCAAGGAGATTAAAAAGATAGAAAAATGCCGTCTGGCCGCCAGCCGTGATCGCGATGTTTTCAGCGCCGACGTTCCATCCGTAGTTCCGCTGGAGATACCCTGCGAGTGCCAGCGCAAACCGGCTGTTTCCCTTGGGCGGATCGTAAACGGCGAGCATCCGATCAAATCGGTTGGGCTCGGAAAGTAGCTCTTGCATCCCCCGCCGCCAGCACTCTGCAACTCCGGGAATGATGGCTGGATTTCCTCCGCCGAGCATTTTCATGGTGCTTCCACCCTCTGCCAGTGCGTGGCCGAGGTCTTCCATGAGTTCCTCGATCCCGCTGCGTTCAGTCCAGCGTGAACCCGTGACAGAGAATTCCATGGGTGGTTTTACGGCGTGCTATCCGGGACGCGTGAGACGGGATCCCGGATGAAAAATGTATGGTAACTGAAATCCGCTCGTCAGAACGGGATGTCGTCATCCTCGACAGGCGCGGGAGCTTGCCTAGCGGGTGGTGGTGTGCCACCGCCCTGACGGGCTGGTGGCGCGCTCCGCGAGTATCCGCCGGACGACTGCGCGCCATCCTCATCAGGCCCGCCGCTCTCCCCGCCGGCACCCGGACGACCGCCCAAGAGCTGGAGGTTTTCGGCGACAACGCGGAGTTTGCTGCGTTTTTGGCCGGAGGCCTTATCGTCCCATGTGTCTAGTTGCAGGCGGCCTTCTATGAATACCGGGCGGCCCTTTTTCAAATACTCACCGGCGATTTCTGCCTGTCGGCCCCAGAGCGTGACATCCACAAATGTCGTCTCTTCGCGTTTCTCACCGCCGTCGGTGGTGAAATAGCGGTTGATCGCCATGCCCAGTTCCGTCACGGCGCTTCCTTTGGCGGTGTATTTGATCTCCGGGTCACGGGTCACATTTCCGATGAGGATAACTTTATTGACGTTGGCCATGGCGATGGTGGGCGGGCAGGGGTTGGACGAATGGTTAGGTGTCGCTTAGGCCGCAGCGGCGGCCTTGGCTGGAAGAACGATGAAATTGTAGAGTGCGATTTCCTCGTCTAGCTTGAACTTGCCACGGAGGCGATCAAGTTTCGATGCATCGATGGCGAGGACGAAGTTTACGAAATAGGCAGCATTGATGTGGTTGTGCTCATAGGCCAACTCACGTTTTTCAAGCCGTTGCACTTGTTCGACGTCGGCGCCTTCGGCGGCGAGTTCTTTTTCGATGCGTTCAATGATGTCTTTGGATGTGTCTTCTTTGCCGCGTGTATCAAGCGCGAGAAGCAATTCGTAGCGTTTTTTCATGATTGTTAGTTTTTCTGATTAAAGTGATTCATTGCGTAATTCAAGCCATGAGTCTGCATGGTTTTCACGGCGTCGGCCGCATTCCGGATGGCGGATTCGATTTCCGGTTCCTCCGCTGCGGAGAATTTCCCGAGCACATGGTCGTGCATCACACCGCGGCCGGCGCCGATCCCGACGCGGAGGCGCGGGAAATCGGTTGTTCCGAGGTGCGCGATGATGGATTCCAGTCCGTTGTGACCACCTGAGCTTCCCGAGCGACGGATGCGCAGCTTGCCCACGGGCAGGGCCACGTCATCCACGACTACGAGCACGGATGGAGCCGCGATTTTGTAAAATCGTGCGAAACTCCCCACCGCTTCCCCGCTGCGATTCATGAAGGTCAGTGGCTTCATGAATGCAATGTCTGGGCCAGTGGCGACTGCGCAGTGCCATTTGGAAACCGGGAGCAACGCCAGACCGGCGCGCCTGCATAGCTCCTCGACGACGAGGAAGCCGATGTTGTGGCGCGTGCGGTCATAGGTTTTGCCCGGGTTCCCGAGACCGGCAACAAGTCGGATCGGGGAGTCCTGCTCCATGGAGCAGGCGGGTTACTTTTTCTCCGGGGCTGGAGCGTCCGGTTTCTTTTCCTTGAGCACTTCTGGAGCAGTCGCGACAGCCACAGGTTCTTCTTGGACGTTTGGCTCAGATACTAGAAATACGGTGATTTCCGGGTCTGCCACGGCGGTAACGCCAGCGGGCAATACGAGGTCACCGATGTGCAGCGAGTCGCCGACGTTGAGGCCGGAAACATCCACGGTGAGGACTTCCGGAAGATCCTGGGGAAGGCATTCCAGGAGCACTTCGCGAACTTGCTGCTGCAGGATGCCGCCAAAGGTTTTGACACCTTCGGGTTCGCCGATTGACTCGACAGGGACTTCGGACTGGATCGTCTCGGTGCGGGAAACTGCGTGAAAATCGACGTGCAGGATGTCGCCGCGCACCGGGTGGTGCTGGACTTCCTGAATCAATGCGAGGCTGGTGACAGCTTTCCCGTTTTCTTCGATGGAAAGGTCCACCAACAGATGCTCGCCATGTGCATGGGAGAGGAGGCGCTCGATTTCCTTGCGGTTGATTTCGAGATTAGCCGGGGATTGGTGGGAGCCGTAGATCACGGCTGGGACGGCGCCGCGAGCGCGCACTTGCTTGACGGCGTTGCGGCCGGATTCCACGCGGGGACGCGCGGAGAGTTTTACTTGAGTTGCCATAACAGAATTACGTGGTGGATTTTTTCTTTAGTTCGAAAAGCGAAGTCACCGATTCATCTCGGTGGATCCGGATAATGCCTTCGCCTAACAAGTCAGCAATCGAAAGCACTTTTACACAACCAACCGCCGCCTCGTTTATTGGGGTGCTGTCGGTTGTGATCAGCTCTTTAATCTCGGATTTTCTTAATCGCTCAACCGCCAAATCTGTCAGCACTGTATGCGAAACACCAGCATAAATATCAAGGGCACCCAATCCGCGCAAAATTTTGGCCGCATTCGTGATCGTGCCAGCGGTCTCGGTAAGGTCATCGACAATGAGGACATTTTTCCCTTCGACCTCGCCGATCACGTGCAGCGCCTCGGTTTCGGTCGCGGAGATCCGGCGCTTGACCACGATGGCCAGGCCGGCTTTGAGCGCCTGTGCGTAGGCGGATGCCATTTTTACACCGCCCACGTCGGGAGACACGACGGTCAGGTTGGTTAAGTTTTTTTCGCCCAGATACTGCATGATCACAGGAAGCGCATACAGATGATCAACCGGAATATCGAAAAACCCCTGAAGCTGCTGCGCGTGGAGGTCCATGGTCAGGACTCGGTTCACTCCGGCTGCGACAATCAAGTTTGCGACCAGCTTGGCAGTGATCGGCACACGCGGCTGGTCTTTACGATCCTGGCGGGCGTAACCAAAAAATGGAATCACCGCCGTGATGCGGGCCGCGCTCGAGCGCCGTGCCGCATCGACGAGGATCAACAATTCCATCAGATTTTGGTTCGTGGGAGGGCAGGTCGGCTGAACGATAAAGACATCGCGGCCCCGGATGTTTTCGTTGATTTTAACAAATGTCTCGCCGTCCGGAAACGAACTCACCGAGGCGTCGCCCAGCGGTACATCAAGGTAATTGCAGATTGACTCGGCGAGTCCCCGGTGCGCGGTGCCGGTAAAAATTTTTAATTCGGGGCTGTATCGATACATGAGTCGTATTGGGAGGAGATGAATCTAGGAGTCACCATATCTTTGGCAATGCGAAAAATTGAGAGTGTTTGGCCGTAGCGCCGTCCGGTGATTTGCCTTGAGGTGGTGGACAGATGATTTTTTCGTTTTGAGAGGAGGCCGGCTAGCACCATGCGGACGCCGATGCACTGCTTATCTGCCGAGCGCAAAACCGGCTCGGGTATCGTGTTCAGGATTGAATCCGCGCCGAATTTCTGTTGAAGTGTGGTCCGTGAGCCAAGTTGATCCCCGCAAAGTCAAAGTCAAAACCCCATTCACCCTCATTATAGGAGCTGTTGGCGTAGCGGTCATTGTGCTCGGGTTCATTCTTTACGCGGTCTTTTCGACAGGCAGCCAGATTACCGATGCCCGGATGCGTGGATTCGTGACGAAGAAGGAATTTATTCCGCAGAAGGAAGAGCAGGTGGCAATTGGCGCAGGCGGCGTGGTTGCTGCTGAGTTTGACGGAAGGTATCTTATCTTCGTTGAGGTCAAATTCCGGGACGGCACGACCAAAGACTTTGAGGTGGATCTGCGTGACAAGCGTCGTTTCGACGAGGTGAACGTGGGCGACGAGTTTGACGTCGGGCCATATGTTCAGCCGGACACTGTGCCGTAGGGCGTGACGTAATTATTTCGAACATTTGGCGGCGAGGGCTGTCGAATTCACCATCGCAGGGCATTTGCCCGAAAATGCGAAACGTCACAAACCCTAATATCGTTGTATGAGTCGAAGCACGCAGGAATTAAATCAGGAAGTTCAAATGTCCAGTCAATGGGTGCAGCCGTTGATGCGGGAGATCAGCAAGGTGGTGGTCGGGCAGAAGGTCCTCGTCGAGCGGTTGCTCACCGGACTGCTGACCAACGGGCACGTGCTGCTTGAAGGAGTGCCGGGACTGGCAAAAACATTGACGGTGCGCACGCTCGCATCGTGTATCCACACCGGGTTTCAGCGATTGCAATTCACGCCCGACTTGTTGCCGGCGGATCTCATTGGAACGCTGATCTACAACCCGCGCGAGGGTGAATTTTCCACTAAGCTAGGGCCGATTTTTTCGAATCTAATTCTTGCGGATGAAATCAACCGCGCCCCCGCCAAGGTCCAGAGCGCCCTTCTCGAAGCGATGCAGGAACGCCAGGTAACGATCGGCGATAAAACATTCAAGCTTCCCGATCCGTTTCTCGTGCTGGCAACGCAAAACCCGATCGAACAGGAGGGAACTTATCAGCTCCCCGAGGCCCAGTTGGATCGTTTCATGGTAAAGGTCCACGTGGGATATCCGACCCGCACGGAGGAGCGCGCAATTTTGGATGCCATGGCCACCTCGGCACCCCAGCTGGACGTGGCGGCCACGGTCACGCCGGAAGAAATCATCCACGCTCGCGGTGTCGTAAACGAGGTGTTTGTCGATGATCGCGTTAAAGACTACATCGTCGATATCGTGTGGGCGACGCGTGAACCGCGTTCGTTCAAATTGAATCTGGATGGCATGATCCGCTATGGCGCATCGCCCCGTGCTACTATCTACCTGACGCTTGCCGCCAAGGCGCAAGCGTTCCTTTCCGGACGTGGTTACGTGACGCCTCAGGATGTCAAATCCGTGGGTCTCGACATCCTCCGTCACCGGGTGGCGGTGAGCTACGAGGCGGAAGCCGAGTCGGTCACAAGCGAAACCATCGTGGAGAAGATCTTTGCTGGAATTCCAGTTCCCTGATCGACGGCAACCACTGGTCTGACTGCTGGGCGCGCGGGCTATACCCTCGGCGCCGCAACCGCCCGGCAGACGCCAGTTTTCCCACATTGTTTCATTGACCAGCACTTTCGCCCATGCGTGATCCGAAGGAGATTCTGAAAAAGATCCGCCGTATTGAGTTACGGACCCGCAGGCTTGTGGATTCGTCGTTTGCCGGCGCGTATCACAGCGTGTTTAAGGGGCGCGGAATGAATTTTGAGGAAGTTCGCGAATACACGCCGGGCGATGATATTCGGAGTATCGACTGGAATGTCACGGCGCGGATGAATGTCCCGTATGTGAAAAAATTCACCGAAGAGCGCGAGATGACGGTGATGTTGCTCGTCGATGTGAGTGCATCCGGGACGTACGGCAGCGTCGAGTCGAGCAAGCGGGAGTTGGCCGCAGAGGTGGCATCAATCCTTGCTTTCAGTGCAATCCAAAACAACGATAAGGTAGGGCTTTTGTTGTTTTCGGATGAAGTCGAGTTGTATATCCCGCCAAAAAAGGGACGCCTACACACCCTCCGCCTGATTCGTGAAATGTTGTTTTTTGAGCCCCGGCGTCGTGGCACTTCACTCGCTGTGGCGCTCGACTATTTGAACAAAGTCACTCCGCGCAAAGCCGTGGTGTTTGTGATTTCTGACTTTATCACTGCGGACTTTATCAAGCCGCTGACAGTGACTAGCAAGCGGCACGACTTGGTGGCCATGCCTGTGATCGATCCCGGCGAAGAGACGTTGCCTGATGTCGGCTTGCTCACGCTCGAGGACGCGGAAACTGGACGACAAGTCGAAATCAATACATCGAGTCGCGGGGTCGCGGCCGCATTCGCGGCAATGGAAGACCGTCGCCATGACGAATTGGAAAAAGTGTTCCGTCAGCGCAGAATCGACGTGGTCCCGCTTCGAACGGATCGTGACTACCTGCTTCCGCTGCGTGCATTTTTTGAAAAACGTGAGAGGAGGCTGGCTGCATGATGCCGGAGCCTTCTGCCACACCGGTCCCAATCCATGACATCTTGCCGCCGGTAGCATTTTTTCCTTACCCGGTTTGGATGGTCGTGCTCGCGGCCGCAGCGATACTCGGGATTGTCGGCTTGGCAATTTGGTTTTTCTTTCTTCGCAAACGTCCGGACCGCTTCACCACTGCGACGGAGCGTGCAATGAAGCGCATCGCGGCATTGAGCGCGACCGTGGACAGCGCGGAAGCATACCCGTTCAGCATTGAAGTTTCCGAGGTCCTGCGCCGATACATCGAGGAGTCCCAGGGGATGGCTGCGACGAGGCAGACGACGCGTGAGTTCCTTGATGCGATGCAGCGCCGGACCACGTTCACTGCGTCCGATTTTGAAATGCTCACGCAGTTTTTGGAGCTTGCGGATATGATCAAGTTTGCGCGCATGACGGCTGGTCAAGCCGAATGTCGCGAGTTGCTCGCGTCCGCTAAGCGACTGATTCAGCAGGCGACGGTGCCCGCGCAGGAGGTTGCCAAATGAGCGGCTTTGATCTTGGTGACATGACGTTCCAGCATCCTTGGGTGTTGTCATTGCTGCTCCTGCTGCCGCTCATGGCATGGCTGAAAGGCCGCTTTGGTGGCACACCCGGCGTCGTCTTTTCATCAACCTCAGCATTGGAAAAAATCGGGATGCGCCGGCGCTCCCGTGCGGGCGGCCTGTTGACCTCGCTTGCGCTCGTTGCATTCGCATGTTTTGTAGTCGCGGCGGCCCGGCCTCAACTCGGGTCAACCATCACAAGAACCGAAGCCAGCGGCGTGGATATCATGCTGGTGATCGATGTTTCCCGCTCGATGCTGGCCGAGGATTTTTCGATTGGTAACCAGCGCGCGAACCGCCTCGATGCTGTGCGTCAAGTCACCGAGCGCTTCATTCAAGAGCGTCCGAATGATCGGATCGGGATCGTGGCATTTGCCGGACGGCCGTATTTGGTGAGCCCGCTGACGCTCGATCACGAATGGTTGATTCGAAACCTGGATCGCGTGCAGATCGGTTTGGTTGAGGACGGCACGGCGATCGGATCAGCGATCGCATCTGCTGCCAACCGGCTGAAAAATAAAGATGCCAAAACCAAGCTGATCGTATTACTGACCGACGGCGACAACAACTCGGGCAAGGTGATGCCATTGACAGCTGCGGAGGCAGCCAAGGCGCTCGGCATCCGGATCTATGCCATCGGTGCCGGGACACGCGGCAATGCACCATTCCCGGTCACTGACCCGTTCGGACAAACGCATTATCGCAGCGTGCCGGTGGAGTTTGACGAGAACGTGCTCAAACAAATTGCATCGATTTCGGGTGCGCAGTATTTCCGTGCGACGGACACGCGGTCGCTGGCCGAGATTTTTTCCGAGATCGACAAGCTCGAAACGTCCAAAATCGAGATCGAAAAGATTTCGCAATACGAGGACCTGTTTCCGTGGCTTCTTATGGCTGGATTGGTATTTTTGCTCGTGGAAACCATTGGATCTCAGACTGTATGGAGACGACTGCCGTAGAAACTGCACTATCCTTCGGTCAACCGGAATGGCTCTGGGCGCTTTTGGTTTTGCCTTTGCTCGTTTGGTTGTTCTGGCGTGCGCAGGTAAAGCGTGAGCGGTTGGTCGCGCGCATCGTTGCCGCCAGACTGCGCGAGCAGTTAGCATCCGGGGTGAGCCGGCCGCTGCGTATATTTCGTGCGATTCTGACCCTGTTGATTTTCGCATTGGTGATCACCGCGCTCGCAAAACCCCGTCTCGGTTACATCCAGCGGGAAATGAAAACCAAGGGGCGTGACGTCATCATGGCATTTGATGTCTCGCGCAGCATGCTCGCAACGGATGTGGCTCCGACCCGTTTGGCGCGCGCCAAGCTCGTCGCGCAAGACCTCTCACGCATGCTCACCGGAGATCGGGTCGGCGTTATTGCTTTTGCAGGCTCGGCATTTTTGCAAGCACCGCTCACGCTGGATCGAAATGCCATTTATGCGTCGATCAGCGAATTGGACACAGACTTGATTCCGCGCGGTGGCACGAATATCGGGGCGGCGATTCAGACGGCTATTGATGCGTTCGGAAAAGCAGAGGGCGTGATCCGCGCGTTGGTTATTTTGACAGATGGCGAAGAACTTGATGCCGATGGCGTGGCCGTCGCCGAGCGTGCAAAAGAGGCGGGGATTCGCATCTTTACTGTGGGCATCGGATCCGAGGAGGGCTCGCTCATTCCGATCCAGACGATCGACGGACGGCGGGAGTTTGTGCGGGACGCAGATGGAAAACCGGTGATGTCGAAACTGGATGCGTCGCGTTTGACCGAGATTGCCGAGGCAACGGGCGGGTTTTACACGCCGCTGGATCCAGATGTGGCGCGACTGATTTTTTCCAATGGTATCGAGCCGCTTGAGAAGTTTGAAACAGGCACGCTCGCGTCGAGACAGCCCATCGAGCAATACCAATGGCCGCTCGGCGGAGCGATGACCCTTTTTGTGATCTGGATGCTGCTCGGTGAGGGGCGGCGCAGGAAAGCAGCCGTTGCCAAAACGGCGGTGGCCCGCGTCCTCGTGCTAGCAGGAGCGTTGACCATAACAGAAATTGGTGCGGCGCAGCCCGGCGTCGACGCTTATGGAGCCGGCGATTACCAAGCAGCATTGAAGCAATTTGAGTCTGACGCGGCATCGAGTCCGGAGCGCGACAAGCTACAATTCAATGCTGGAGCATCCGCCTATCAGCTCGGCGAGTTTGCGCAGGCGGTCGATTTTTTTACCGGAGCTCTGCTCACGCAGGATGAAGTCTTGCGGGACAAGGTGACCTATAACTTGGCCAACGCCTTGGTTCGACGCGGAGAATCGGCGAAATCAAACGAAGCCCGCATTACCGATTGGAAGGATGCCATCAAACATTACGATGATGTCATAGCCCGCGACCCAAATAATAAGCTCGCACGCGAAAACCGCGACCTCGTCCAAAAACTCCTCGACGAAGCCGAGAAGGAGCAGGAGCAGGAGCAAAAAAAGGACGACCAGCAAAAAAAGGACGACCAGCAAAAAAAGGACGACCAGCAAAAAAAGGACGACCAGCAGAAGCAGGACAACAAGCAGAAACAGGACGACCAACAAAAACAGGACGACCAGCAAAAGCAGGACGACCAGCAAAAGCAGGACGACCAGCAAAAGCAGGACGACCAACAGAAGCAGGACGACCAACAGAAACAGGACGACCAGCAGAAGCAGGACGACCAGCAGAAGCAGGACGACCAGCAGAAACAGGACGACCAACAGAAACAGGACGACCAACAGAAACCGGGCGACCAGAAAAAGCAGGACGACCAGCAGAAACAGGACGACCAGCAGCAGCCAAGCTCAGAACCGAAGAACGATAATCAAAACCCGGCACCGACACCACAGCCCACACCCGGCGAAAAAAAGGAAGGGGATTTGCAGGCAAACCCTGACGCCGCCAAACCTGAGGGCGAGCCACAGGAAGCCCAAGAGGCCGAAGAGCAGGAAGGTGAAATGTCTGAGGCGCAGGCGATGAGTTTGCTGCGGTCTATGGAAAGTGAAGAGGACCAGATTCAGTTCCGCGAGCGCATGAATTCTCAGGAAGTTTCGCGCGATTGGTAAAAATTTAAAAATGAACGATACGAAAAAATTGGAACCACGGAGTGTTTGGTGCGCGCTAGTCACCGCATTTTTGGTGTTTTTTGCATGCACCACCTCGCTTTGTGCCGCCGTGAGCGCGCAGCTTTCCCGAACGCAGACGGTCGTTGGGGTGCCAGTCCAGTTTCTGGTCGAGGTGGATGGCTCGACCAATGTTGTCCTTCCGCAGGAGATCGCTGTGGATGGATTGCAGATTCAACGCACGGGTCAGCAAACGCGCGTCGAAATCATCAATTTCCGAATGAAAACTTCAGCGGTTTACAGCTTCACGGTATACCCGGATCGCGAGGGAGTTTTTGAGATTCCATCGATTGATGTGACGGTGGATGGCAAGCGCGTGCAAACTCGCCCGGTCAAGTTGCAGGTGGACGCGGGCTCACCCGGTGTCCCGGTGCAACGTGCAATTCCCGTGCAGCCTGGCCAGGGGGCCTATCCACCGGGTTCCCAGCCACCGCCCGTTCCGGCTGAACCTAGTGAGGAGAAACAATTGGCCTTTGCAAAACTCATCGTTCCGAAGACCGAGGTCTTTGTCGGCGAGATGGTGCCCGTCGAGGTCCGGTTTTATTTCAATCAAGGTTACCAGTTTGAGATTCAAGGCCAGCGCCCGAATATCTCCGGCGAAGGATTTACCGTTCAACGCCTCCCGGACCCTCAACGGGGTGAGCAACGCATCGGAAACGAGGACTATCATGTCTTATCGTTTCGCACTGCGATCACACCGTTGAAATCCGGGCAGATCGAGTTGCCATCCGTAACGCTGAATGCGCTCACGCGGATTCCGATGAGCTCCATGGGGACAATCGATGACATCTTTGACCAATTTTTTGGTGGATCAGGAGGCCCTGGAATGGGTCAAAATCGCGAACTGGCGGTCTCAACGGAACCATCCCAGCTCACTGTGAAACCATTGCCCAAGGAGGGACGGCCTGCGAATTTTTCCGGCGCGGTGGGCGAATTCACGATCTCGTCGATTGCAGACCCTGTCAAAGTCGGACCGGGAGAACCCGTCACGCTCAAGGTCACCGTGGTGGGCAAAGGAAACTTTGACGCCATGGGAGATCCCGTGTTGGTCGGAGATCAAGGATGGAGCAGCTATCCCCCTGCGCAGAATTTTCAACCGGATGACCCGGTTGGCTTCACTGGACAAAAAAACTTTGAATTTGCTCTGGTCGCGCGTGAGCCACGCACCGAAACACCGGGCGCTGAGTTTTCCTTTTTTAATCCGGAATCCGCGCAGTATGTGACGATTTCTGCGTCGCCGGTTGCGGTTCAAGCGGCGGCATCGAACGCAGCCGTCGCTTCTGCAACCGCTGACTCGACTGTCCCGGATGCCCCGACCCCGGAGGGATCAGATGACGGGTCTCAGAAGACTGCGGCGGCTGGTGACTCAGTCGGGGCTGAAGTCGCACGCGGATTTTCACCATGGATACGCAGTGGTGCAGCGTGGGTGTTCAATGGGATTATTGCAGCGGTTGTTTTTGCAGTTTTGGTAATCGGCTGGATGCGCCGCCGGAACGCGACGGACGCCGGGATGCTTCAACGCCGGAAGCGGGAGCGTAGCGCCTTGCTCGCGCATGCTGCCAAATCCAGCGATGACGCGTTTCCCGCCGCAGTCGTGGCAGTGTTGCAGTTTGATGCCGAGTCATCAGGGGAAATCGGGGCGTGGGATCGGGTGAATGCACTTCAGGATCTTCCGCAGCATGCCGATGCAGCAGCCCGCCTGCGTGAGTTTTTATTCGCCGTCGACGAGGCGAGATTCAGCGGTGGTGCCATCCAAACCAAACAAGCACTCGCAGATGCCAAAGCGGAGATACTCGGAATCCTCAAGAAAGTGTGTCCATGAAAAATTGGTTGATTTGTTTTCTCTGTGTCACCTGGGCAGTATCCGGGGTTGGTGCCGATGCCCAAAAGTCGCCCGCTGAGCAATCGCTCACCGAAGTGGAACAGCAACTTCGCGAGACCGGACCGAGTCCCCAGCTATACTATCATCTCGCCGTCGCCGAGGAGTCGGCCGGTGATATAGTCGATGCTGCGTTAAACTACCAACGCGCCATCATGCTCGATCCCGGCATGCGCGCCGCGCAAAATCGGTTCGCCGCATTCGCTTCGAAAAACAACATCGGCGTTCGGCCAAGGTCCTGGCAGGACGATGTCGTGTCCGTCGTGCATCCTGAGACACTGCTGTTTATTGGGATGGTGCTAGGCTGGGTGGGCGCAATCTGGTTGGCATGGATGATCTTTTCAGCGCCGAAATCCCGATGGTATGTTGCGGCCGCCGTATTTGTGCTGTTGCTCGGATCGGCGTTGTTTTCAATGGGGTATGTATCGGATCCCCGGATCGCCGATGCTAATCTGTTCATCATTTCAGGCGGCCCGGAGGTCAAAGTCCTGTCCGGACCGGCAGAGAATTCATCGACCGTGGTCTCGCTCAACCCGGGCTCTGCCATCGGTGTGATTTCTCCGCGCGGAGCTTGGACGTATGTGGTCACTCCCGGTGGAGCGGCCGGGTGGATTCCCTCGGATCGATTGATCAAGGTGATCCCTGACTTGGCAAGCGGGGCCGTCGCACCATAGTGAAATACAGCCATCAGTTTGCCCGTTGTCTGCAAGTTGGCATGGGGCTGATTTTGTGTTCGGTCGCTTCTGCTGCGGAGTTTCGGCCGAATCCGGCAACCCCGGGAAACTTCCCGTCGCTGCCAAAGTGCCGGCTGACGTATTCGTTTGGATGGTCGGATATGCTCGAGGCAGCACGGGCAACGATGGAATTCATCCCCACGGAGCACGACTATCGGGTCACGGTGGTCGGCGAAACCACGGGGGCTGCTCGGCTGATCTGGCCGATGAATGCGCGGCACGATGCTATCATTGACCCTGCCGCATTGCGTGGGCGGTGGATGGAGCAATTTGAGACGTATCGCAGCAAGAGCATCGAAACCCGGGTTTCCTTCCTTGGTGAGGACGGGGTTTTGAGGTTCCGGCGGGTAAATCCCGATCCTGGCCTGACGGCCAAGTGGAAGCGCATTCGGATCAGCGACACGTTCGACATCCTAGGCGGTGTCTTGTTTGTTCGCAGCCAGGCGCTCAATGATGGAGACAAGCTCACGATCATTGGCTTCCCGGGGGACTCGGCATACAAGGTTCAGCTGAAAGTCGAGGGACGGGAGACGCTGCCGATCATGGGCGCTGAGGTGCGTGCGATTCGGCTTCAGATGAAATTGCAAAAAATCGAATTTGTCAAAAATCGCCCCGTCGGACTGGTCCCACACCAGCGGTTTCGCTCCGGGACGGTGTGGATTTCGGATGATCAAAACCGGATACCACTCCGAGCGGAGGTCCGGATTTTTATTGGTGCGGTCACGGCAGAGTTGGTGGAGGCGGATTTTGATTTGCCGTGAGAGCGATCCGCCGATTTTGCCGTTGGGAGGGTTTCGCATTGAATCCGATATCTTAACCCCTTAGAAACTTCGAGTGGCCCGTCGTTCCCGTTCTTCCAACTCCACCCTTCTTGTGGTGGGGATCGTATTGCTTATTCTCGCATTTGGTGCGGGAGGTTACCTGCTTAGCACGTCGGGAGATGCATTCCGCACTACCGCGCCGTTGGAAGTGCCGGCGTATCTTGAAAACTCAAACAGCCTGCGTGGAAACACCTACAAGGCTGAGGGTGAGGTCCTCAACCAGCTCGGATACTCTCCATCGATGGGCCGGTTGATTTCCGTGAAGATTGATGCGACCAGTGATGTGGTTCCGATGTTGATTCCTGCCTCGCTGAGTCATGTGAATATCCAGCGCGGACAGCGGTTCATCTTTAAAATTGAAGTGACAGAAAACGGAATCCTTCGCGCGCTAGACCTCACCAAAGCATGAAAAACACCCTCACTGCCGTTTTGCTTGGCCTCGTTTTTGCCGGGACTGGTGCTCGTGCCCAAGTCGCCGACTTTCCAGCTCAACCTCCCGGTGGAGGCGCGCCCGCTGGTGGCGCTGCGCCAGCTGCCCAGCCCGGTGGCGGGCAGGGGAGTTCCTTTCTGGGCGGGGACACCCCGTTTTTTGATCCGGGATCGGAGACGATTCAGTGGGATGGTAAAACGTGGAACATCAATAATAACCGTCTGTTTGAAGCGCGGTTTGAAAAGTTTCTGAGTGCCCCGGAGGAAAGTGAGGAGCAGGACCGCGCTTACAACTCCATCCTTTTTGAGATTCTTGAAAAGCTGAGCCCGAACCGGGTGGATCCCAAATCGCTGGATGAAGCCTTCGGGTTGCTTCCAAAGGCAGCGGAGTTCCGCCGCGACGCCGGTCTGTGCGACACGATCGGGAATCAGGTTTATTCCGCCTGGATGGCACGCCGCAACATGGAGCGGTTGAAGCAGGCGGATGCGACGCTCGAGTCGGATCGCGCGCGCCTTGAACGGAACCAGCGCATTGCGGCTCAGGGCAGTAGCATCGGCGGGAGTGCTCCCAAGGATGCTGCCGCAGCGGCTGAATGGGCCACAAACCAGCAGCTCCAGCGGGACGTCACGATGCAGCCATACGTGACCCGGTTGGCGGAAGTCAACGCTCTGTTGAACACGAACAAGACGAAGCGTGAGTTGCAGGAGCTGCAGACGAAAATCGAATTTCAGGCATTGATCGTCCAGTTGTTCGTGCAGCGGCGCTTTCAGCACGTGCTCATCGCCACTCGGTTTTATCGCAGTGTGTTCGGTGACGGTGACAGCAAACTCCGGGTGGACGGGGAGGCAAAAAGTTTGTTTTCCGGGACTACCGGGATGCCGCCTACGGTGGGCACGCTCGACGCGATGGCCAGCGAGGTGATTCGTGACGTTTCCGAAGGGATCGAGGCGTTCAAGTACCTGCTGGAAAAAGACGAATTGGAGAGCGCCACCAAGCGACTCGCCGAAACATTTGTGGTGGGCGAGTATTTGCCGCAGGTCCGAACCATCGAGCGGGACAAAAAACGTCAGGCCCTGGCATTCGTGCAGGCGTCGAACAAGCTGATCTCCGCACTCGAAGTTAAGGACTATGCACTCGCGGAGCAACTCGTCAGGCAACTGGAGGAAACAGCCAAAGATTTTGACAATTCAAAGCCGCTTGCAGCGATTGAAACCGCCAAAACCGTCGCTGCCATGCACATCGCGAAAGCGAAAAATGCCGCGGTCAGCGGCGACCGCGCCGGGCTCGAAACCGAGTTGGCTGCTGCCACCGCGATCTGGCCACGCAACCCGGATCTGGCAGAGGTTTCCAAAATGATCTTCTCCCAAGCGGATGTTCAAAACAAAGCGCTGGTGGACTTTGACCAGCTCCTCAGTCAGCGCAGTTTCCGTCAGATTTTCGACGACAAGGAACGATTCATCGCTGCAACGGCGCTGGATTCCGAGCGGCAGCAGAAACTTCGGGAAGTCCTGACCAACATGACTGAAATCGAGGGCGCCATCATTCGCGCTAACGAAATCGAGCGTCGCGGTGACTTTGCGGGGGCATGGGAAAGTGCTGAGCGGGCATTTCAAAAGTTCCCGGATGACTCGAAACTGAATCAAATCCGCGCTAGTTTGACGACCAAGGCAGCCGACTTTGTCGGAGCCTTGCGTCGCGCCGAAGAACTCGAACAACGTGATCAACCGGGGTCCAGTCTCGCCTGGTTCCTGCGTGCACAGCAGCAGTATCCGAACAGTGATATGGCGAAAGCCGGGATTGATCGACTCACCAAGCGGATTCTTCCTGACGCGACTTAGTCGTGTGACCGAATGACACGCAAGCCCCGGGTGGTCGATGTCCCACGTTTGCATTTGGTGCGGACGCGCTCCGCAGCGGTAGACCTGTCAGCATTTCCGGACTTTTTGATTGCCGGGCCGCAGCGAACCGGAACGACGTGGATTTTCCGAAACCTCATCGCCCATCCGCACCTGTTTTTGCCTGGTACCAAGGAGATTTATTACTTCAGCACGCTGGGTAAACCGGACCACGCGAAATACCGGTTTGATTTCCTGGAGGACTACCTCGCGCTCTTCGATGAGTCGTTGAAAGAACGAATCAAAAAGTCGTACGATGCACTTCGACGATGTGGAGCGGTCTATCACCCGAAATGGTATGGAGAGGCAACGGCGACCTACGCGACACTCAAAGAGGAGGCAGTTGCAGATATCGCATTGCTGAACCCGCGAATCAAAATCGTCCTCATGCTTCGCGATCCGGTGGAGCGCACGTGGTCGCATGCGAAAAAAGAAATCATACGGCGCTTGGAGCCTGGGCAACGTGCCGCAGAAGATGACTTCATCCGTTTCTTCCAGCAGGCGGGTCAGGTCCGTCGCAGTGCGATGCTGGAGGTGGTTTCCAAATGGCGGAGTCATCTGCCCTACGACCAGATTTACCTCGGAGACTACGCGTTTCTCAGTTCGGATCCGCGAGGATTTCTCGATGACCTTTGTCGATTTTTGGCCGCCCCGTTGCCAAGGCGATTTGAGAGCCCGCATCTTCGCGCTACCATCAACCCGACAACCAAGGAACCACTTCCGCCCGCGCTTCTGGTGTGGCTGAAGGAGCACCTGTCCGATGATATCAAGGGCAGCGAAAGCCTGCTCCGTGATTTTGACTCCCGGTGGAGGCAAAATCACGCGACCGCAGCGCAACGGAGCAATTGATCGTCCGGAAAATCCGGGCGATCCAGCTTACTCAGCAGGTGCCGGATCGGCTTTTTCAATCGCAGCCTGCGCGGCGATGTAGGCCTTGGCTTCGACCAGGCTCAAAGCGATTCCGTCGTCCTCTGCGAAATCCATAACTTCGAGCAGCAGGTATTCAACCTCATCGAGGTCGTCTGCCGCGTGCCGGGCATCTTTGATTGCATGTTTAAAATCCCGAGCGGCGTGCTCGAGGCTCGAAAGTGCCTCATCTAACGAATCCTCGGTGTCGTCATCGTCATGATCCAGAAAGTCATCATCGTCCTTATCGGCAGTTTCAGCTTCCTCGGAACCTTCCGGAGCGGGCTCATCCACGATTTCGATTCCTTCTTCATCTTCGAGGAGCCAGTTTTCGAAATGCGTTTTGTAAGCCGCCAGCGTCTCATCCAGCGTTTGCAATGCATGTTCGCAATCTTCCTTTGCGTGAGACAAATCTGCTGCCGCGTGGGCGACATCATGGTTGGCATGACGGTAGCGCTTGATTGCACGATTCACGCGCTTCACGACTTTTTTGTTGCCGGACTGGTCAGCGAGATAGGTGGCGAAGGGAGTTGTTTCCATGGTTAGATTAGGGTTGAGTCTCCTCGTATGAACGATTGCTTGCGGGTGTGCAAGGTTGTGGCGAAATCGTTTCAATCCTGCGGCACGTCACCGCTTTGACGCGCAACTACGCGGCCGGTGTGATTGATGCGATTGCCGCACGCGATTGGTGCGGCAGGAGTGCGGAAATCTTGTTTGCGGCGGCACGCGCAGTGATGCCGTGTTTTTCGCGGAGGATTGCCACGCTGCCGTGTTCGATGAACTCATCCGGCCATCCGATGCGTGTCACGGGTGTTTTGATTTGCTGAGAGGAAAGGTGCTCCATCACGGCGCAGCCATAACCGTTGTGAAGGACGTGGTCTTCGAATGTGCAGATCACGTCACACCCACGCGCAAAAAACTCCAACGTCGCAGTGTCGAGCGGTTTGATCCAACGTGCGTTGATGATGGCCGCGTCGATACCCAGTTCGGACTTGAGTAATTGGGCGGTCTCCATGGCGACCTCAACCATATTGCCCAACGCGAAAAGGGCAACTTTTTGGCCGTGTTGGAGGACCTCCGATTTGCCAATTTCCAAAATCTTAGGTTCCTTCTTCGGGATGGCACCTGTTCCGGCACCTCGCGGATAGCGGATAGCGATCGGTCCGGACTGGTAGTTCACCATCGTCCACAGCATGTCGACGAATTCGTCTTCGTCACGGGCCTGCATGAAAACAAGGTTGGGGACATGACGCAAATATCCGATGTCGAATAATCCATGGTGCGTGGGGCCATCGTCTCCGGAAAGTCCCGCACGATCCATGCAAAGCGCCACGTTTAAATTTTGCAGCGCGATGTCGTGCACGATCATGTCGTAGGCCCGCTGCATGAACGTCGAGTAAATCGTGAGAAACGGCTTGATTCCTTTGACCGCCATCCCGCATGCGAAGAGGGCGGCGTGTTCCTCCGCAATACCGACATCAAAAAACCGCTTTGGATGCCGTTTCGCGAAGTGAACCAATCCCGTGCCCGTTGGCATGGCTGCGGTGATCGCCGCAATCCGGTTGTTAGTATCCGCAAAGTCCGCAAGCTTGCGACCGATCAACTCCGAGTAAGTTGCGGAGGGTGCGAGGGCGGTCTCGCCCGTGTCCATTTGGAATTTTCCCAGACCGTGAAATTTATCCGGTTTCGCGAGTGCGGGTGCGTATCCTTTGCCCTTTTGGGTGAGGATGTGCAAAATGACCGGTTCGGTCTGGGTTTTTAAAAACTCGAACGTCTGAATCAACAGATTCGTGTCGTGGCCATCGATCGGGCCGTAGTAGCGGAATCCGAAATCCTCGAATATCACCGACGGAGCAATGAGATTTTTCAGCCCTGCCTCAGCTTTGTGTGCCAGTTTCCGTGCGGTTTTCCCGGCGAGCCACTCCACAAATTTTGCTGCCTTGTCATGCAGATGCGCGTAGGCCGGGTTAGTGACAATCCGGTTCAGGTAATCAGCGATGGCTCCGACATTTTTGGCGATCGACCATTCGTTATCGTTGAGAACAACGATGAGGCGATTCGTCGTATTGGCTGCATTATTCAGTGCTTCAAAACTCACTCCGCACGTAAATGCGGCGTCGCCAGCCACGCAAACGACATGCTCTTTCCCGCCTAGTGCGTCTCGGCCTGCGGCCATCCCGAGCGCTGCGGACAGCGCGGTGCCGGCATGTCCCGCGCCGTAGCAGTCATGTGGGCTTTCGGTGCGGAGCAGGAAGCCATTGAGCCCCTCGTATTGCCGAATAGTCCGAAAGCGGTTCTTCCGACCGGTGAGCAACTTGTGGACATAGCCCTGATGGCTCACATCAAACACGAATTGGTCCTTCGGCGTTTCGAATACCCGGTGCAATGTGATCGTCAGTTCCACCACCCCGAGGTTAGGGCCGATGTGTCCACCGGTCGTGGAGAGCACATTGATGAGCTCGCTTCGGATTTCCGCTGCGAGGTCGGTAAGCTTTTCCGCCGGGATCGCACGCACATCCTCCGGCGAGCGGATGGAATCCAAAAGCGGAGTTAATGCAAGGGTGCTATCAGTCATCAGATCCTGTCTCAAACTCCTCCAGCGTGACGGTTCCTGAAGCGTCGCGCGAGATAATTTCGATGCGTTTCTCCGCGTCAGTCAACCGATCTCGGCAAAACTTCGTGAGTTTCACACCCGATTCGTATCTCGCGATCAGTGTTTCGAGGGGCAAATCCCCGGATTCCATTTCTTTGACGAGGCCTTCCAAGGTCTCGAGTGCCGCTTCAAGCGATTCGGGTTCAGGCATGGTGATTTCAGGAATTCGAGGATGACGTAACGGCCCATTCCGGCCTAGGGCTCAGTGACCTTGTTACTCCACCGATCGTAATCTGCATAGAGAATACACTGGCCATCGACCGGCAACGGCAACACCGCACGCAGCGGGAATCCCGTGAGTTGCAAGTTCCGCTGAATCAAACCGGCCCACGCGCGATACCGTCCCGTGGCGATTTCACTGAGAAATGGTTGGTCTCCGGTGATCGGTGTCAGATACAGCCCGCGAATCGGCGTCCCAAGGATGTCGTAATCGCTGATCCGGATAAACGTGTTCGGGTTTTCGGGTAGTAGTAGGGATTTGCGTTGGGCATACCATGCGACAGCCCATGGCATATCTGAGGTAATGGCTTCATTCGGTTCAAACCACTCGCCGAGGATCGCAATGTAGGGCGGAATGTAAGGTGGCCACTGCACAAATCGCTTTTGGCCGGCAAAAAGCGTGAGGAGTAGGGGCAATGACACAAGTAAGACCATGACGGTCACAAAAACGACCCGCATGATCCCGAGCTGAAATCCCAGTCGGTTCCATAGCACGGTTAGCACGGCGACGCCGAAAAATGTCATCACCGGGATGAATATAACGTGCAGTTGGTTGTTCGAAACCGCGCCGGGAACCGGGCCGTAGGCGGCCATGCCGATCGTTGCGGCTACCCACATTGCCAGAACACACCACTTCACAACTGCTGTTGCGCGGCGTTTAAACGGGTGCAGCAACGCGACAAAAAACGCGCCGGCAGCCAAGTTCATTCCGAGGAAAAGAAAGATATCGCCGACCTGCGAGAGCACGCCGTCCCGCAGTTTGAGTCGGAAACCATAGAAGAGATCCGAAAAATCAGGGCTCAACGAACTCAACAGGATGCCTTGCGAAATCGGATAAATCGCCAGCCCGAATGGCAGTCCGGTCGCGCTGATGTTGTGAAGTACCCACGGAGCCAAGGTGGCCGCAAAGGTCAGGATAGAAATCAGCGGAGCAAACCGGGGTTTGAAGTGGATGAAAGCAAAGAGCAGATACCCGATGAAAAACCAGCATGCGAGGTAGTTGGATAGCGTCATCAACCCGAATCCGAGACCGATCAAGGCATGATCCAGCAGCCCCAGCCGCGATCCCCCTGGGGCGTTTTCCTGACGCCCGATCGCCGCAACGATGAGCCACAGCGTCAGCATGAAAAGCAGAAGGAGAAGCATGTGTCCGAGGCCCGATAATGAGACTTGCCAAAGCAAGTCAGTGGCCAAAATCAAGAGGCACGCGACCGTTGCAAGCGATGTGTCAAACAGACTCCTCGCGACAAAAAAGCTGACCACCACCGACGCGATGAACAACAAGATCGATGCAAACGCAATCGCACGATCCCCTTGGTAGACTAGGTCTTTGGGCGACATTTTCCACGATCCCTTAACGGCGAGCAGCGGAAGGGCGTTGAATGCCGCCGTCAGCGGAGGGTGAAACATTTCGGGAAACAACGCGTCACCTTGCGGGAGTGGTTTCTCCGCGCGATCCAGTTGCCACAAGTCGATTGGCCGAACGATCGGAGTGGTAAACCCCTGACCCGAGGCAATCGCTCTGGACATGGCGGCCTGCTCCATCGCTGCGGGGGTTGCAAGCCCGGCGAATTGCACAAATAGGTAAAGTAATCCCACCGTGAGCACAATCACCCCTAAAACAGCACCCTTGAAAAGACCGGCAAAGCGGCCCTGTTCGATTGCATGGACAAATGACTGAAAACTTTGGGCGGAGACTGGCATAATGAAAACTAGGTGGAGAACTTCGAAATCTGGAGCTCGCTTAATCGTCTGTGAAGTGTGCGGCGGCTGATTCCAAGACGCTTTGCGGCCATGGTTCGGTTGCCGTCACTTTCTTCCAGTGCGCGGAGGATAAGGGCTTGTTCCGTGCGGTGCAAATTCAAAGCATCCTGCGGAAGCAATTCGCTAGGAGTCGATACCGCCGCCGACGCGCCGGGAATCACCCGGACCGCCTCGCGCACATACGCGGGCAGGTCGCGCAGCCCGATCTTCGTGCCTCCGCACATCACGACGCCGTGCTCGATGGCCGTCCGCAGTTCACGGACATTTCCCGGCCAGTTGTAGGCAAGGATGCTTGACATGGCCTCCGGGGTGAGTTCCCGGTGGGGTTTTTCATTCTCCAGCGCTGCATCTTTCAAAAATGTTTGCACGAGCAGAGGGATGTCTTCTTTACGATCCCGGATCGGAGGCATCGTGATCTGCACCACGTTCAGGCGAAAAAACAGGTCGTCCCGGAATTTTCCATCCGCCACCAACCGGGCCAAGTCTTTATTGGTGGCTGCGACAATCCGGACGTCTGACTGGATCGTCTGGCCACCCCCCACGCGCTCGAAGGTGCGCTCGCCCAAGACACGCAGGATTTTCACCTGAACGGCCGGCTCGATCTCACCGATCTCATCGAGAAACAATGTGCCTCCGGATGCCTGCTCGAATCGTCCGATCCGACGCTCGGTAGCACCCGTGAAGGCCCCTTTTTCATGACCGAACAACTCGCTCTCTAGCAACTGCGGAGACAGTGCCATGCAATGGACAGCGATGAACTTATTGCCTGCACGCGGACTCAGGTTGTGAATCGCGTGTGCGGCCACTTCTTTCCCTGTTCCGCTCTCGCCTTGGATCAAAACCGTTGCCCGGGACGGTGCCACTTGTTTGATGGTTTCAAAAACCCGGACCATCGCAGGGGACTGCCCAATCATCCCATCCAACGAGCGACTGCGCTGCACGTGTTCTTTCAATTCCCGATTCTCGACCTGCGTCTCGCGTTCCCGCAACGCACGCCGGATCATCAATTCGATGTGATCGATATTCACCGGCTTCGTCACAAAATCATACGCCCCGTGCCGCATCGCAGCAACTGCGGTATCCACCGAGCCATATGCCGTCATCATAATGCAAATCGGTGGATTCGGACGCTTTACCAACGCATCGATCAGGTCCATCCCGCTCTCCCCGGCCAGACGCAAATCGGTGATTACCACATCGGGCGGGTCCGATTCCATGATCGCCATCGCGCCAGCGATGTCGCCGGCCACGTAAACTTCAAAGTGATCCTCCAACGCGTCACGCAAACCATCGCGCGTGTTTTTTTCGTCATCGACGATGAGGAGTGTCTTCTGGTGTGCCATTTTGTCGCTACACTGATGCGACATCCCGTGAGAATCAAGGGTGGAATCAACAAAAAGGCAACCGCAAGAAATATCCACCGCTAACCTTCGAGGGGGTTGCGTGCCTTTGGCCGGGATGTTACCTTCCTCCGCATTGGAACAGAAATTGCTAACACCGAAATGCCCGCGTCTTCCGAGTTGAAGCCGAACGAGCCCTATTTACATAACATCATTCATGAATCACGACCTGCCTCACTCCGAAACCGCTCTAAAGTCACTTTACCGGCCCGACCAAGAACATGACGCGTGCGGCGTCGGTCTGGTAGCCCAAGTGAGTGGACGACGGTCCAATCAGATCCTCAAGATAGGCCTGCGTTCGATCTGCGGGCTGATGCATCGCGGAGCTCTGGACGCTGATGCAAAAACCGGGGACGGAGCCGGCATCGCCACGCAGATCCCCTACAAGCTTTTGACCCCGGAGGTGGCAAAACTCGGGCACAAGTTGTATCAAGACTCTGACCTTGGCGTCGGCGTTCTGTTTTTGCCGCACGACAATGCCTACGCGCAAGCGAGGGCCAAAGCGATCACCGAGGATGTGATCGCCAAACGCGGATTGTTTTTGTTCGGCTGGCGGGAAGTTCCGACCAACCCGCGCGTGCTGGGTGAAAAAGCGCAATCCACCATGCCTTTGATCGAGCAGGTTCTGATCGGGAAACCATGGGGCATGGCTGATGACGACTACGAGCGCCGGTTGTTTTTGTCGCGGAATGAGATCGAAGACATGGCGGCAGCGGATGGCATCAAAAACTTCTACATCCCATCGTTCTCGCATCGCATGATCGTTTACAAAGGTCTGTTAGTTTCTGCGTCGCTCGAGAAATACTACCCGGACCTCGCTGACCCGTCCTACGAGACCGCGCTCGCGGTCTACCACCAGCGCTACAGCACGAACACATTTCCCACATGGCCGCTCGCCCAGCCGTTCCGGATGATGGCGCACAACGGCGAAATCAACACCGTTCGCGGAAACCGGAACTGGACGACTGCGCGCGAAGCGGAATTGAAAGCGGATTTCTGGGGCGAAGACATCGCACTGCTCAAGCCAATCATCCAATCCGGCGGATCCGACTCAGCAAGCCTGGATAACGTGCTCGAAATTCTCACCATGTCTGGACGGAGTGCAATGCACGCCATGACGATGCTTGTTCCACCTGCATGGCGTTCTGACAAAAAAATGTCGCCCGCACTTCGGGCATTTTACGAATACCACCGCTGCATTTGCGAACCGTGGGATGGTCCCGCCGCCCTCGTATTCACCGATGGCTTGACGATCGGAGCCTGTTTGGACCGGAACGGGTTGCGCCCGGCCCGTTACAAACTCACCGACGATGGTATATTTATCCTCGGATCCGAGGTTGGGGTGGCAAATCTCGACCCCACCACCGTAATCGAAAAAGGCCGTCTTGCACCCGGCGAAATGATCGCGATCGACACCGTCGCCGGAAAACTTCTGCGCGACTCGGAAATCAAGGAAAGCCTGGCCGTCCGCAAACCCTACGGCGAATGGCTGGAAAAAAACCTCGTGCGATTCGAACTGTCGAAACCCGAGGAAATCAAACCGTCGTCCGATGAAATCGACATTTTGTCGCTCACGCAGCGCCAAATCGCATTCGGCTACTCCGCCGAAGAAGTCGATATGATCATCAAGCCGATGGTCAAGTCCGGCGCGGAAGCCGTCGGCTCCATGGGCGATGACACACCGCTCGCGGTCCTGTCGCTCAAGCCGCGGCTGCTTTACACCTACTTCAAGCAGCTCTTCGCTCAGGTGACCAACCCGCCGATCGACCCGATTCGCGAAAAACTGGTCATGTCGCTGCACACCGTGCTCGGATGGCGCCGCAACCTGCTTGGCGAAACGGCTGCACATTGCGAGCAGGTCATGATCGATACGCCGATCCTGTTGGACGACGAACTTGAACGCCTGAAAACCCTGCCAGCTCCACACAAGGCCGCCACCGTATCCTTGCTGTGGCCAGTTTCCGAGGGCCCGGAAGGCCTCGAAAAGGCAATCGCACGCATTCGCGCCGAGGCTGAAAGTGCAGTGGATTCCGGAGCGCGGATTCTGATTCTCTCCGACCGTGGAGTCGATCACGACTCGGTATCGGTTCCCGCTTTGCTTGCAACCGGTGCGGTTCACCACCATCTCTCACGCGTCGGCAAACGGATGCGCGCCAGCATGATCGTCGAGAGCGGCGAGGCCCGCGACGTGCACCAAATCGCGTGCCTCATTGGATACGGAGCCAGTTGCGTCAATCCATACCTCGGCCTCGAAACGATTCGTGAGCTGATCGAAAAAGGAAGCGTCACCGAAGATTACGCCACGGCGGCCCTGAACTACCGCGACGCACTCCAAAACGGCCTCCTGAAAATCATGTCCAAGATGGGAATTTCCATCGTGAGCAGCTATCGGGGCGCGCAGATTTTCGAGGCCATCGGGATTTCATCCGCCCTCATCGGTGAATGTTTCATCGGCACGACTTCGCAAGTTGAGGGAATCGGCTACATCGAAGTGGCCGGCGAAAGTCTTGCCCGCCACGCCCACGCATTTGCCAATCCGGTTCCCATTGAAGCCGGAAAGCTCGAGGACCCAGGTTATTTGCGCTTTCGCCGCGGTGGAGAAGTCCACGCGGTCAATCCGCCGGTTATTCAAAATTTCCATACCTATGTCGGCATCAAAGGTGCAGACAAAGCAGGGAAGCTGGAGGATTACAAAAAGTATGTCGATAGCGTGCTGGCGACCCGCCCTACCGGCCTGCGCAATCTCTTGGATTTTGTAGCTCTACCATCCGGCCCGATCCCCATCGAGGAGGTCGAGTCTATCGAAGAAATCCGCCGCCGCTTCACCACAGCGGGGATGTCCCTCGGTGCGCTCAGCCCGGAAGCACACGAGTGTCTGTCGATTGCAATGAACCGCATCGGCGGGAAATCCAACAGTGGCGAGGGTGGAGAAGACCCAGCGCGGTTTAAGCGGCGCGAGGATGGTGATTGGGCTAATAGCACGATCAAACAAATCGCGTCCGGCCGTTTCGGTGTTTCTGCGTCGTATCTGGCCAGCGCCAAGGAAATCGAAATCAAAATGGCGCAGGGTGCAAAGCCCGGCGAGGGAGGACAGCTTCCCGGTCACAAAGTCAGCCACTACATCGCCCAGTTGCGGCATTCCGTGCCGGGAGTGACATTGATTTCGCCGCCGCCGCACCACGACATTTACTCGATTGAGGACTTGGCGCAGTTGATTTACGACTTGAAGCAAGTGAACCCGCGCGCGCGGGTTTGCGTCAAACTGGTCGCCGAGGCAGGCGTTGGAACCATCGCGGCCGGTGTCGCGAAGGCGCATGCCGATATCATCCTTGTGAGCGGACACGACGGCGGCACGGGAGCGTCTCCGCTCAGCTCGATCAAAAACGCGGGAGGCCCATGGGAACTTGGTGTCGCCGAAACGCATCAGGTGCTCATGTTGAACGGCCTCAGAAACCGGGTCACCCTGCGCACCGACGGCGGGATGCGATGCGGCGAAGATATTGTTTACGCGACGCTCCTCGGTGCCGAGGAATACAACTTTGGCACCGCAGCACTTATCGCCATGGGCTGTGTTTACGTTCGGCAATGCCACCTGAACACATGCCCCGTGGGTGTCGCCACCCTCGACGACAAACTGCGCGGAAAGTTCAAAGGCAAGCCCGAGTATGTCGTCAATTTCTTCAACGGAGTCGCAGAAGACGTGCGCACAATTATGGCCCAACTCGGATTCCGCACCATCGACGAAATGGTCGGTCGTGTGCAATGCCTCAAACAACGCCACATCCCTGATCACCCAAAAGCCAACACCCTCGACCTCTCAAGGTTGCTTGTCAATGTGGCCGGCGATGATCCAAGCGCTGTGATGCATGCAACCCGCGATCGCAATGACGGCCCCGAGGACCGCACGTTGGATGACATCGTGCTCCAAGACGCCAAAGAGGCAATCAACGACGGGAAGCCAGTCAGTTTGTCGTATCGAATCAAGAACACGAACCGATCCGTCGGTACCCAAGTGTCCGGCGAAATCGGCTACCAATACGGCGAAGAGGGCCTGCCCGAGGGCACGGTCGAGCTGTTACTCACGGGCACGGCCGGGCAGAGTTTTGGCGCATTTCTTTCCAGCGGCGTGAAATTGGACCTCACCGGCGAGGCCAACGACTACATCGGCAAAGGAATGAGCGGCGGAGAAATCATCATCCGCCCTCGCGAAGACTCGAAATTCAAGGCACACGAAAACAGCATCATTGGAAACACCGTGATGTATGGCGCCACCGGAGGCATACTTTTCGCTAATGGTCGCGCTGGTGAGCGGTTCTGTGTCAGGAACTCGGGCGGCACCGCTGTCGTCGAGGGAGTGGGCGATCATGGTTGCGAATACATGACCAACGGAACCGTCGTCATCCTCGGAGAAACCGGAAAAAATTTCGGCGCGGGCATGACCGGCGGCGCTGCATTCGTGCTCGATCTTCAAGACGAGTTCCCGGATCGCTTGAATAGCCAACTGGTCACTGCCTCACGGATCACGTCCGAGCGCGACAGCGCGGTCTTGCTTGATCTGGTCGCCAAACACCTCGAAAAAACCGGCAGCGCCCTCGCCCGCGAAATCCTAGCAGATACCAAAACGTATCTCGCAAAATTCTGGATGGTGTCACCCACCGTGCCCGCAGCAGCAGCACCGCCGGTTCCAAAACCGGAAGATGGCGACAAAGAAACAATCAACGAGGACGTCACAGCCGCCCGGTAAGCCGGTTCGCTCGTCACATCCCGAAATCCAAAAGCCCGGCACGCGTCAGTGCCGGGCTTTTTTTATCGCCGGTGCGCCTAGGACCAAATTCGATTCCACCACGGTTTCGACCGCGCAGTGACCACCCGCTGGGATTGAAAAAGCTCACGCAACTGGCTGGTGGTCACCGCTGTTGCGAACTTCGATTCGCAGAGGAGTCGGCCACATTTTCCCATGCTTGCGGCTCGCTCCGGATCGCCAATCAGCTCGTTTAAGTGTTCGGTGAGGCGGTTCGGTGAGTGCTCGGGGATGAGATAGCCGGATTCGGAATCGACGACCATTTCCGGGATTCCGGCTACCCGCGTGGATATCACAGGAACGGACGCGGCCATGGCTTCCATGATCACGGTGGGGAGATTATCTTTCCCGCCATCCGACGCATTCACGCAGGGAATCGCAAAAATCGATGTGCGTGCCAGGAGAGCGGAGACTTCTGATTCGGGCATTGGGCCGGTGAGTTCGACCTTGTCGGTCAGGCCTGCTTTCACGATGGCCGAGCGTAATTGATCCTCGAGTGGCCCTTGCCCGACGATTTTGCACTCGAAGGATTCGTCCCGGAGCGGTTCCAGTGCAGCAATCAAATCGGAAAACCCCTTCTTTTCGATATACCTCCCAACTGTAAGCACGAGCGGAAGTTTTGGGTTCGGATGGGATTGCGAAAACCGCTCCAGATGGATTCCGTTGTAAACCCGGTGCATTTTGGCTTGGTGAGCCGGGAAATGCGTGCGGAGGAATTCCAAGCTGAAATCGCTGACTGTGACGACGAACTTCGACTCGCTGATCAGCATCGCAAGCCGCTCATGCGGTTCATCGCAAAAAATATCATTCGCGTGGGCTGTGAAACTGTAAGTGATTCCGCCCAGTCGCTTTAGCCAATAGGCGGTCCGCGCTGCAATTCCGGCAAAATGGACGTGAACATGATGGACCCCTGCGGCGCGCAGTTGCGGAATCAGCCACAACGCCTCGTAAACCCGACGCTTCTCGGATTCGTCACCCCAGGTTTGTCGGAGCAATTTTAGTCCGCGCCGCGCCTGGCGACGAAAGCTGGGTTGCGCGAGGAATTCCTCATATCCCGAAGGAAGATACCGCGTCTCACCGGTCAACTCCTCCGGGTAGTCCTGGTTTGGTTCGTCGTCGGGTTTGCGAATCGAAAAAACCTGCGCATGAACTCCCTGCTTGCGAAGTTCCAATACCTCGCGAAAACAAAATGTCTGCGTGAACGAGGGAAAGCGTTCGAAGAGGTAAGCCAAGCCCGTGGTCGATTGCCTCATGGATGCGGAGCTGATCTACAACAGCGAGCCACCGGTCCGCCAATGGCCGGCCCTCAGGCGGCGTCTTTTTCCTGTTTGCGCCGCAGCAGCGGGGATCGTTTGCCCTCCACCACGGCGCGGTTGATCGTGATGTCCGAGATGTCGTCGCGGCTCGGAGCCTCATACATCACATCCAGCATGATCCGCTCCATCATCGAGCGGAGAGCCCGTGCGCCGGTGCCCTTTTTCACTGCTTCTGCAGCCAATGCCCGCAATGCGTCCTTGGTGACAGTCAGGCTGATACCATCCATCGCCATGAGCTTGGAATACTGCTTCACCATGGCATTTTTTGGCTCCGTCAGGATTTGCACCAATTCATCCTCGGTGAGCGGGTCCAACGTGGTTACCACGGGAAGTCGTCCGATGAATTCCGGGATCAGGCCAAAACTCATGAGGTCTTCCGGTTCGACTTGGCGGACAGCCGCAGCGGTGGCGGCGGAAAGCTTGGAAAGATCACCCGGAACGTGAAACCCCATCGAGTTGGCCCCGCGACGGTGTTGAACGATTTTTTCCAACCCAACAAATGCACCACCGCAGATGAATAGGATCTTATCCGTATTCACTTGGATGTATTCTTGCTGCGGGTGTTTTCGTCCGCCTTGCGGTGGGACATTGCAGACCGTGCCTTCGAGAATTTTGAGGAGTGCTTGTTGCACCCCTTCCCCGGACACGTCGCGGGTAACGCTCACATTCTCGGTTTTGCGGCCGATCTTGTCGATTTCGTCGATGTAAACAATGCCGACCTCGGCGCGTTTGACATCGTAATCGGCATTTTGCAGCAGGCGGAGCACGATGTTTTCCACGTCCTCGCCGACGTAGCCGGCTTCTGTGATCGTGGTGGCATCAGCGATGCAAAACGGCACATCGAGGACGCGTGCGAGCGTGCGCGCAAGCAAGGTTTTGCCGGAGCCGGTGGGGCCGATGAGCAGGATGTTGCTCTTTTCGATCTCCACTCCAGCGAAGGCGTCCAATGTCAGCGGAGCGGTGTTTGCGTCCTGCGATATCCGCTTATAGTGGTTGTGGACAGCGACCGAGAGGAACTTCTTCGCGAGATCCTGTCCGATGACATGCTGGTCGAGTTCGTGCCGGATATCCGCTGGTTTCGGCACACGCAGGGACGAGACCCCTTTGCGCGAATCTTCGCCGAGTTCTTTATCAAGGATGCCTTTGCAAACCGTGATACAACTGTCGCAGATGTAAACCCCCGGACCTGCAATCAGCTTCCGGACTTCGGAGTGACTCTTTCCGCAGAAAGAGCACATGGTCAGATTGGAGGGTCTCGCCATCCTGGAATGCTACTCCGCAGGTTTGGCGTCAGCCAGCAATTCCGGCGGGGCGTCTTTGCGGGATTGAACGACGTGATCGACCAATCCGTAGGCCTTCGCTTCGTCAGCCGTCATGTAGTAGTCGCGGTCGGCGTCGCGCTCCACCTGCTCGACCGGTTTGCCGGTGTGATGGGAGAGAATCCGGTTCAGCCGTTTTTTGAGTTTGAACATGAACTCAACCTGCCGCTCGACATCGCTCGCTTGGCCCTGAGCACCGCCCGAGACTTGGTGAATCATGATATCAGAGTTTGGCAGCGCGTAGCGTTTGCCTTTGGTTCCCGCGGCGAGAAGGACGGCGCCCATGCTGGCAGAAATGCCCATGCAGTAGGTGGTCACGTCGCACGTCACAAACTGCATCGTGTCGTAAATCGCGAGGCCTGCCGTGACCGATCCGCCCGGCGAATTGATGTAGATATGGATGTCTTTTTTCGGATCCTCCATTTGCAGGAACAACAATTGTGCAATTACCAAATTGGCAACGTTGTCATCGATGCCAGTGCCGATGAAAATGATCCGATCCTTGAGAAGACGGGAATAGATGTCATAGCTGCGTTCGCCGCGCCCGGTCTGCTCAACTACTATGGGAACTAACATAAATAAAAACTTTCGTTACTTTGGGTTATCACGCGGCCGGGGTGGTTCCCGCGGCAGGCTCTTTCACGGTAACATTGGACGTGATGAATTCAAGGGTCTTACCGACAAGAATCTGCTCGCGAATTGCGCCGAACGCGTTGCGGCGTTGCAGGTCTTTCACCAGCTTCTGCACGGGCATTTCGTAGCGCTGTGCCATCTGCATGACATACATCGTCATTTCCTGCTGGGTGATGTCCAGCTTCTCGGTTTCTGCGATTCGCAGCAGAAGGAACCGTGAGCGCACGCGGTCGGCTGCGCTTTGTTTCGCAAATCCAAGGATTTGATCCTCCTGGGATTTCAGCTCGTCGTCGCTCACGCCGCGCACTTGGTTTTCCTGCACGATCTCCTTCAGGATGTCCTGCATTTCGTTGTTCACGAGATGCGTTGGCAGGTCGCAGGTGACGTTTGAAAGAAGGTGTTGGAGTGCACCATTCCGCTTTGCGGTTTCGAAGTTCTGGTCCGCGTATTTTTCCATTTCACCACGGATATCATCACGAATCTGCTGCAATGTTTTGCCCGGTTCGACTTTGGCGGCAAATTCGTCGTTCAGTTCGGGCAGCTTGCGCGTCCTGATTTCATGCAGTGTTGCGGAGTATGCCAGCGTCTTGCCGCGGAGCGGCTCAAATGGAAAATCCTCTGGCAGCGCAATATCAAATGATTTGGTCTCATCGATTGCCAATCCGACGAGTGCTTCAGAAAATCCGGGAGCGAGTGTTTCCGGCGCGAGGCGAATCCACCAGTTGGGCTTGCCGGCCAGCAGTTTGGGTGCATCGGGCATCGCTTCCAGCAGTGGCGCTCCGTCCAGCGTGGCCTCGTAGCTGAGCACCGCAAAGTCATCCATCGCAAGCGCACGGCCTTCGATTGTCTCAAACTCTGCATGCTGCTCGGAGATTGTCTTCAGCGTATTGTCAACGTCGTCATCGGTGACGTCGCGACGGGCGGCTTCGATTTCGATAGCCGAGTAATCCGGCATTTCGAACTCGGGCGATGTCACGAGCGTGGCCGTGAACGTCATCGATTTATCCGGCAGGATGGCGACGTTCTCGACGTCGGAAACCGTGATGACGCGAAGCTTTTTTTCTTCGATCGCCTCGTTCATTGCGGTGCGGAGCAGTTTGTTTTGCAGCTCCTCGCGGATGTCGGATTCAAATTTTTTCTCAACCAGCGCCTGCGGTGCCTTGCCGGGCCGGAAGCCGGGGATCCGTGCCTGTTTTTGAAATGCCTTGGAAATGGCAAGCCATTCTTTTTCCACGCGCTCGGGTTCAAGTTCGACGCGGAGGGTGGCGATGCAGTTGGGTTTGGATTCTACAAAAATGTTCATGATGCGATATTGCGAGTTGGTTAGCAAAGCACAGCCTGTCGCGCGCGACAACCGATAAGAAACCGTGAACAACGATTTCCGGGTGCGCGGATGTGGATTAGCTCGTCGGTCAGTCGTATTTGATGAGCGCGAGCACCGGAGTCGGGCTCAGCGCGCTTCTTCCATCGAGAAATGCCAGTTCGATCAAAAACTGCGCCTGCACCACGGTGGCACCAAGTTTTTCCAAGAGATGAATCGACGCCGACGCGGTGCCACCAGTCGCGAGGAGGTCATCAATCAATACCACGCGTTCGCCGGGGTTGATCGCATCGGTGTGGATTTCGATTTCCGCTTCGCCGTATTCGAGCGCATAGCTGTGCGAGATCGTCGTGTATGGGAGTTTCCCCTTTTTGCGAATCGGGATAAATCCAATCCCCATTTCGTGGGCGACGGTGGCGCCGAACAAAAACCCCCGGGCGTCGATGCCGGCGATTTTATCAATCGATTTCCCCGCGCATTGTTGGACGAAGTGCTGGATTGCGAGCTTGAAAAGCGCCGGATCGGAAAGCACAGGCGTGATGTCTTTGAAAACAATCCCGGGCTTTGGGAAGTCCGGCACGTCGCGAATCGAATCTCTGAGAATAGTTAACGAATCCATAAAATGTATTGAACCGGGCGATGTGGGTTACTCGCCAAAGTGGATCTCGACGTCCCGCGCGGATTGAATGAGCTGGCAGTCGGGCGGAACTGTGCGCAAGCGATGGACCGCGTGCGAAATCGGCACGTCTTCGATCTGCGAGTTGTAAAAGCTTACCATCGTTCCGAATTTTCCCTCGGCGATGAGTTGGACTGCCTTCACTCCGAACCGGGTGCCCAGAATACGGTCCATCGCAGTCGGTGCGCCTCCGCGTTGCAAGTGGCCCAACACGCAGCTTCGCGATTCTTTTCCAGTGCGTTTGGCGATCTCGTGGCAGACGTATTCGCCGATGCCGCCGAGTCGCTGCTCTCCCCCGCTGCCCGACTGTCGAAACGGCCGTGAATCGACAGCGTGCGCTCCCTCCGCGACTACGACCATCGTGCTTTTCGCGCCGCTGCGGTCTCTCCTCATCACCTCGGCCGCCACGTTATCGAGCTTAAACGGAATTTCAGGAATCAGGATCACGTCCGCTCCGCCGGCCAGCCCGCCGTAGAGTGCAATCCATCCGGTGTGACGCCCCATGACCTCGAGCACCATGACCCGTTTGTGGCTGGTTGCCGTGGTATGGAGGCGATCCAACGCATCCGCCACGCACGAAACCGCGGAGTCAAATCCAAATGTCATCGCCGTCGCTTCAAGGTCGTTATCGATGGTTTTTGGAACTCCGATGATTGGAATTCCCGCCTCTTGCAGCTGCAACGCGATTGTAAGCGATCCATCCCCTCCGACCACAATGAGCGCTTCGATCCCGAGTTCGGTGACTGTTTGCCGGGCTTTCGAAATCACGTCCGCTGCGATCCCGCTGCCCGGTTGCGCTCGTGCCATAAAATGGCCGCGGTTCGTGGTTCCGAGGATCGTGCCGCCGAGGTGCATGATGCCGGCGGTGGTGTGGCGATCGAGAATCATGTGATCACCCGGAGGCAAAAGCCCCTCAAAGCCGTCGAGGAAACCGACAACCTCCCAATCGAGTTTTTCAGCGGACCGGACGACTGCACGAATCACGGCGTTCAGACCGGGGCAGTCGCCGCCACTGGTGAGTATGCCGATGCGTTTTGTTGCCATAATGCCTTTAACTTACAGGCTGGCAGAGGCCTGCGTCGAGAACTCGCTAGAGGAGTCGGGACTTTTGCATTTTGCGACCGCCGGTCGCCCACGCGTCGTAAAGCCCCCAGCCTTGGCGCATCGTGCTGAGCCCTTCCGCCGCGCGATCCGGAGATGCGAGCAGGACAACAATGATCCGTCGGGGTGTGATCAACACATTATCTCCTTCCTGCTTGGTCTCCGGTGACTTGTCGGCCGAGAGAATGATGCAATCTCCAGCCTTCGATGTGCGCCCGGTTTTGACACCGTCGATATCATCCTGGCCAAGTAGTGAGTTTGTATTGGTAAGCCAGACACTCGCGGTTTGCCCGTCGCGGAAAATGTGGATCTCACGCTTTGTCTGCGCGACATAAAACGCGAACGCCGATTGCGAATACGAGTAGCGTGTCAATCGAGCCATGTCGGCCGCCGTCGAGTGCGGAAGGTTTTTGGGATTCTGGTCCAGCCCGCTGGGGTTTGTGAATTTCGTGCGTTTCATCCCGAGCTCGTAGGCGAGTCCATTCATGTGGGAGACAAAATTCAGGGACGGCGCGAGGTTGTTAGGATTCGGAAGACGCCTGCCCACATGGTGTGCGAGTGTTTCGGCGGAGATGTTATCAGATGCCATGAGCGACGCGTAGAGCAGGTCCCGCATCGATATCGTATCCCCGGCCATGAGCCCTGTTTGATTCACTCCTCCGACTGCTGCGGCTGCGGCCGGGACAGATACCAGTTCGTTGAGGTCGGCCGTGGTCAACTTCGCCCAGTCGAGCACGACCAACGCGGTGGCCACCTTCGTCAGGCTGGCGATCTGTCGCTTATCATCAGGGTTTTTCGAACCCAAAATGTAGCCGGTCTGCGAATCAACGATAATGAAACTCTCTGCGGCCCGCGTGAAATGCGGGAAAAGAAACAATGCCAGCGAGGCAATAATCACCGTGTGCGGAATGCGAATGGAAAGTTTCATAGGTAACGTGTCGCGAAACTATGCCCACGGCATGAATTATCAATCCCGAATCTTCCGAATCCACCCGCCCGCCTGACCCGCGTTGTAATTTCCGTGGCAGATTGCGATTTCTTACTCGTCCTTTTTTTAGCGCTCGGCCATGTTTGAGGTCGTTCATCCTCTCAAACAAATGATTTTTCTTGGTATCGACTGCGGGACTCAGAGCACTAAAACAATCGCGCTGGATTATGAATCGGGGCGTGTCCTCGCGTCCGCCTCGCAGGAATACTCGCTGATCCCGGGGTTGCCACCCGGCCACATGGAGCAGCATCCCTCGGATTGGACCGATGCGGCGGAAAAGACGATCACTGCGGTTTTGCAGCAGCTTGGACCCCGGCGGGCTGAAGTCCGGGGGATCGGGGTAAGCGGGCAACAGCACGGCTTGGTCGTGTTGGATGACAAAGATCAAGTGGTGCGCCCGGCAAAACTCTGGTGCGACACATCGACGGTGGATCAATGCGACACGATCACCAAGCACTTCGGCGGCACAGCCACCGTGATTGAACTCGTCGGGAATGCGATGCTGCCGGGATACACGGCGCCAAAAATCTTGTGGATTCGTGAAAATGAACCGTCGAACTGGGAGCGCGTGCGCTCGGTCCTGCTGCCGCACGACTACCTGAATTTCTGGCTCACAGGTGTGAAGACGATGGAGTATGGCGATGCCTCCGGGACCGCGCTCATGGATGTGCGTGAGCGGGAGTGGTCGCAGCCGATGTTGGACTTCATTGCTCCCGGTCTCGGCAGCATGTTGCCGCCTTTGCAATCGTCCCTGGCACCCGCAGGTATGCTCAGGCCGGAGCTGTCCGACTCGTGGGGGCTTGCGGCTGGCGTCACGGTCAGCGCTGGAGGCGGCGACAACATGATGGGCGCGATCGGCACGGGAAATACGGCGCCGGGATGTGTCACCGCAAGTTTGGGTACGTCCGGCACGTTGTTCGCGTGCTCGGATCAGGCTGCTATCGACCCGGCCGGTGAGGTGGCGGGTTTTTGTGATAGTGCGGATCAATGGTTGCCGCTGGTGTGCACGATGAATGTCACACTCGTCACCGAGTTGGCGAGAGGGATGTTCGGATGGAGTCATGGGGAGTATGATTCGGCGATCGCGGGAACTCCAGCGGGCGCAAATGGGCTTCTTCTGTTGCCTTACCTCGTCGGCGAGCGCACCCCGAATCTTCCTCACGGAACCGGAGTTTTGCACGGGCTCACCGTGACAAACATGACCGCACCGCATATAGCAAGGGCGTGCATGGAGGGAGTGACGCTGGGACTCGGCTACGGGCTGAATCGCTTGCGCGAACTCGGAATCGCTCCAACCGAAATCCGCCTCACCGGCGGCGGAAGTCACAGCCCTGCGTGGCGGCAAATCGCTGCCGATATTTTCGAAGTGCCAGTGGTTTGTTTGAAAACTGGTGAGGGTGCCGCGCTGGGGGCTGCCGTGCAGGCCGCATGGGCGTCCAATGCCGCCGAGTTAGGCGACCACGCATCGTTCCATGACTTTGCCTCCCGGTTTGTTGTGCTCGATGAAGCAACGCGCGCGTATCCAGATAAAAATCACGCTCCGGTGTATCGTGAAATGCTTGCTCGCATGCAAACACTCCGGGGCTGCCTCAAACATGGAGAACTTTTATGACCAAACGCCTGGTGATCGCCGCCACCGGTGCAAGCGGCGCGATCTACCTCGATCGTTTGCTTCAATACCTGTCCGGCGGCGACGTCGAAATACACTTGATCCTCAGCGGCTACGCAAAGCAGGTCGTTCACGAGGAAATCGGGAAGCTCACAATGCCGGACGGGGTGATCGAATACTCCGACAAGACGATGAATGCTCCCTTCGCGAGCGGTTCGACCCGGTTCGACGCGATGATCATCATGCCGTGCTCGATGGGCACTGTTGGGCGCATTGCTTCTGGAACCAGCGAGACGCTGATTTTGCGGACAGCCGATGTTTTTCTCAAAGAGCGTAGGCCATTGATCTTGGTGCCCCGGGAAACCCCATGGAACCTCATTCATGCCCGCAATGTGGTCACTGTCATGGAGGCAGGCGCACGCGTCCTGCCTGCAATGCCATCATTTTACAGCCGGCCGGGTTCAATCGAAGAATTAGTCGACACGGTGGTATGGCGCGTGCTCGATCAGATTGGTATTGCCGCCCCTAACGCCTGCCGATGGTGTGAGCCCGCTCAAACCGATTCCTCGACATCATGACGATTTTCACCTTAGTTTCAGCGGCGGGGTATCAATCCCGCTAGTCATTGCCTGCTTTGATGAATCCCTCTAACACTACTGAAAACCTTCTTTGCTATCTTGCAAACGAGGACCTTCGGCGTCTCGTGGAAGAGAAGGAATTCTTTCAGAAAGTCTTCGACGTCTTTCCATTGCTCATCACGCTCAAAAGCGCAAAGCCGGATGCGGTCGGTCACATCCTGATCTGGAATAAGTTTGCCGCGGACATTACCGGGATTCCCGTTGGTGAGGCCCTCGGCAAGCGGGTGGATGACCTTTTTCCGAGCGAACAAAGAGAGTTTTTTGAAGGGCGGGATATCGAGACCCTCGAGGGCGGCGTGCCCGTGGTGATCGATGAGGAGCCGATTCAGCCGCGCTCCGGAAGCGTCCGCTGGCTTCGCACGATCAAGACACCGATCTACGACGCGGACAAAAAGCCGCTGGCCATCCTGATTGTCTCCGAGGACATCACGGAGCGACGGAAGACCCGTCTCACCCTGCAATCCGAGCGGACCATGCTTCAGGGGATTCTCAAAAATGCGCCGGTTGGCATTCTCGTGAAAAGTCTGCAGGCTGACACCGCCGGGCGTTATTTGGTTTGGAACCGGGCGATGGAAAGGATGTTCGGCCTTCCGGCAGCCAAGGTGATTGGCAATAAGAGCATCGAGATTTTTGATCCCGTGTTGGCCAGTGTGTTTAACGAGCAGGACCTTCAGGCGACTCAAGGCGGGAAAATCGAACTTACCCCGCTTTCGATCAAACTGAACTCTGGGAACATCGTGATCCGGACCTACAAGGCGCGAATTGACGACGCGGATGGCCAACCGCTCGCGCTCGTCGGAGTTATTAACGACATCACCGATAGCGAAAAAACATCCGCCGATCTGCGCGAGACCGAGAGCCGGTGGCAGCTCGCAATCGCAGCGTCCGACGCCGGAGTGTGGGACTGGAGCGCCGAGACAGGGAAAATTTTCCTTTCGCAACGGATGCGCGAGCTGATTCGCATTCCCGAAAACTTGATTTGCGACAGCCTTTCGGACCTCGTGAAATTTGTAAAAGCTGAGGACATCGTGGTCATCCGGGAGGCTATGGAGGAGCATCTGAGCGGAGAAGTGGAAATTTTCCGGGCAGAAGTGCGTCTGAATACCGATGATGAAACTTGGTTGGTAGTGAATGGAAAAGCGCAGATCGGCGACTCAGGCAAGCCGACTCGCGCGATCGGCACGGTCGCAGACATCACGCCGGTCAAGGTAGCGGAACGGCAAATGGCCCTGTCCAAGGAGTTGGCGGAATCTGCCAACCAAGCAAAAAGTGACTTTCTCGCAATGATGAGCCACGAAATCCGAACTCCATTGAACGGAGTGCTCGGATTTGCCGACTTGCTCGCTGAAAGCAAGTTGAACGACCAGCAGCGTGAATTTCTCCAGACCATTCGCGACAGCGGCGGAGCCCTGCTCGCCATCCTCAACGACATCCTCGATTACTCAAAAATCGAAGCCGGCAAACTCGACGTCCATCTTAAACCCACCGATGTCCGTCAAATCGGCCAATCGCTCGTCGCCTTTTTTCACCCGCAGGCAGAAAAAAAGGGGATCGAACTCAGGCTCCAAATCCACTCCTCGGTACCGTCATTGGTGCTCTGCGATCCCGTTCGGGTGCGGCAGATCATCTTAAACCTGATGGGAAACGCCCTGAAGTTCACCTCCCGCGGGTATGTCGAATTCGATTTGCGAGCCACGGAATCCCGTCAGCCGGGTTTCAGCGACATTTGTTTTTACGTTCGGGATTCCGGCATCGGAATCTCGCAGTCGGACCAAGCACGACTCTTTGAGCCGTTCAACCAGCTCGACGCATCGACGGCCCGCCGGTTCGGAGGCACGGGACTCGGGCTTTCAATTGTAAAACGGCTCACTGAGCTTATGGGTGGATCGGTGCGCGTGGAAAGCGAGGTCGGCACAGGCACGATGTTCCAGGTCACACTGCCCTGCCAATTGGTGAGGGACGACTATGACCCGCGCAAAACCATGCTCATCCAGCTCGATATCACGCCGGATTTTGCAAAATCCAGACCGCTGCGAATCCTCGTCGCAGAGGACAACCTCGTGAATCGCAAACTCGCCCGGCTCTTGCTGCAAAAGTTCGGCTACAATCCGGATGAAGCCGAGGACGGTTCGCGCGCTGTCGCCATGGCGTTGGAAAATGGATACGACCTCGTCCTTATGGACATCCAAATGCCCGGCATGGATGGTTATGAAGCGGCCCAACGGATTCGAGAAATGTGTGCATGCCCGCCGCGCATCGTGGCACTCACAGCGCACGCACTCAAATCCGACGAGGAGCGCTCACATAAACTTGGCATGGATGGCCATTTGAGCAAACCGATCCGGGCCGATCTACTCCGCAAGGTGCTGGAAAAGGCCGCCCGCGCATCCTCTCAGAAGCAGCCATCCAAACCGTAAGCCCCGTGCACACTCGCGGATCAATCCTCGTGAAGCGATGGCAGAAAAGTCTCCTCTGGGGAGTAGTCGCAGGATTGGTGGCAGCGTCGGCCACCGCATCACCGGTCAAGGTCGAATACAAAACCCAGAGCGACTGGGGGCCCGGCATGGTCGGTGAGTTCAAGCTGACCAATAGCGGTCCCGACGATGTCAAAAACTGGACGCTTCGATTCCGCTTCCCCGCTCAAATCCAAGGGCTCTGGGGTGCAAAAATCCTGCGACACGAAGGCACTGACTACACCTTGGTGCCGGAGGATTGGTCGCGAATGATCCGCCCCGGCGGAGGACAGGTCACCCTTGGGTTTCAAGCCACACCAGGCGGGAGTGCTCCGGAAAATATCGTCTTCGAGCCGATCATCGCAGGCGACCGACCCGCCAATCAGGCTGAGTCAACCGATCAGTCCGGAGTCACTCAACGCCCGGTTTACGGCGGTGCCACGGATGTGCGCGCGAAATCCTCTGGTGCCGAAGTCGACTTTCGCGTCATCACCGACTGGGGCTCTGGCTTCCAAGGCGAGTTCATCATTCGGAATACCGGCACTGCTCCGATTCGAAACTGGAATCTTGGATTTGATATGCCCCGGCGGATCACCGGCATGTGGAACGCGCACATCGCGTCCATTTCCGGGGAGCGTTTTGTGATCGACGCCGCCACAGAACCTTGGAATCAAGATATCCCACCCGGCGGTGAAGTTCGATTCGGGTTCCTCGGGGCACCCGGAGCAGTCGTCGGGAGACCTCAAAATATCACCATCAATGAAGCGCCCACGGCACCCCAACCCACACCTGGCGAGGACACGCCGTCCACCTCAATGATCCCACCACCGCAAGCAACCCCTGCTCCCCCCACGGCACCGCCGCCCGACATCAACTACGCCGCCGCACTTCCGATGGCGCTCCTTTTTTATGATGCCCAGCGGTCGGGCAGATTGCCGGAAAACAACCGTGTCGAATGGCGCGGCGACGCCGCATTGAACGATGGTCAGGACGTTGGCGTGGACCTCTCCGGGGGCTACTTTGATGCTGGCGACGGAATGAAGTTCGCACTCCCGATGGCGAGCGCGATGACACTCCTCGCTTGGGGCGGATTGGAATTCCGCGCCGGATACGAAAAAACCGGAGAGCTACAAACGCTCTTGAATACTATTCGCTGGGGCACCGACTGGCTAATGAAGGCGCACCCCGAACCCAATGTGTTCTACGGCCAGGTCGGGCGAGGGGACCTTGACCACGCATTCTGGGGGCCTCACGAAGCCATGCAAATGCAGCGGCCTGCATTCCGCATCGATGCCGAGCACCCCGGCTCTGAACTTGCCGGAGAAGCTGCTGCCGCGCTGGCCGCAGCCGCCATCCTGTTCCAAGATCACGACCCCGATTACGCCGCGATCTGCCTGCGCCACGCCCGCGAGCTCTTCGAGTTCGCAGACCGACATCGTGGCATTTACACCGACTCGATCCCCGACGCCCGCGCCTACTACCATTCGTTCACCGGATATCACGATGAACTCGCATGGGCCGCCGCATGGCTCTACCGCGCAACCCAAGACCCCGCCTACCTCGAAAAGGCAGAAAAAATCTACGCCGCCGAACTCACCGCCGGGGACTGGCGATGGACGCATTCCTGGGATGATAAAAAATACGGCACCGCCGTCCTCCTCTCCCAACTCACTCGGAAAAAACGCTACCGTCAGGATGTCGAGCGATGGTTGAGCTTCTGGACAGTCGGCTACAACGGGCAGCGAATCCAAACCACCAAAGGCGGGCTCGCATGGTTGGACCAGTGGGGATCCCTCCGCTACGCCGCAAACACCGCATTCCTCGCGCTCATCGCCTCCCGGATTCCAGACATGCCGCATGCCGCGCGCGATCAGGTTTTTGCAAAACAGCAAATCGACTACATCCTTGGCGATAACCCGCTCCGCCGCAGTTTCGTGGTCGGCTATGGAAATAACCCGCCCATCAACCCACACCATCGCGCAGCCCACGGCTCCTCAACCGGAGATATCAACGATCCCGTGAATAATAGGCACACCCTCATCGGCGCGCTCGTCGGCGGACCGTTCGCACCAAATGACTTCTCCTACGTCGATGACCGCTCAAACTACATCACCAACGAGGTAGCCTTGGATTACAACGCCGCCTTCACCGGAGCACTCGCCGGATTGGCGGAAATTACAAAAGCCACGAAGTCAATACCCCAGCAATAACCAGCCGAGCGCCAAATCCCGCCACCCCGATTTGCGGCCGTTTTTGTTTGCGCGCTTGATGCGGACGCTGGAATCACTATCTTGGACAAACGCATATGAAAGAAACGTTGTTGGACAAAGTCTGGAAGGCGCACACCGTGCGCGAACTGTCAAATGGGCAGACCCAGCTTCTTATCGGAACCCATTTAATTCACGAAGTCACAAGCCCTCAGGCCTTTGGAATGCTGCGCGACCTCGGCCTCAAAGTGCTGTACCCTGAGCGCACATTCGCGACGGTCGATCACATCGTTCCGACCGATGAAAGCGTGGAGCCATTTTCTGATAGTTTGGCGGACGATATGATCAAGGCGCTTCGCAAAAACTGCGAGGAGTCCGGCGTCACGTTTTTTGATCTTCCGACTGGCAAACAAGGTATCGTTCACATTGTCGGTCCGGAGCAGGGGATCACGCAACCGGGCACCACGATCGCGTGCGGCGACTCGCACACCTCGACGCATGGCGCATTCGGTGCGATTGCGTTCGGGATCGGCACGAGCCAGGTGAGAGATGTGCTTGCTACGCAAACAATGGCCATCGGAAAACCCAAGGTGCGCCGCATTAACGTCGATGGAAAGTTGCGGCCCGGCGTGTATTCCAAAGACGTCGTATTGCACATCATTCGCAAACTCGGAGTGAATGGCGGCCTCGGCTACGCCTACGAATACGGCGGCAGCACATTCAATGCGTTCACGCAGGAGGAGCGCATGACGGTCTGCAACATGTCGATCGAGGGCGGTGCGCGGGTCGGATATGTCAATCCGGACGATACAACATTCGAGTATTTGAAAGGCCGTCCCTACTCGCCCAAAGGCGCGGAATGGGATGCTGCAGTCGAGCGCTGGCGGTCGTTTGCGAGCGATTCGGACGCGGAGTACGATGACATCGTCAATTTCAACGCAGATGATATTCTGCCGACCGTGACATGGGGGATTAACCCCGGGCAGGCGATTTTTATCGATGAGCAGGTTCCCGCGCTGGAGGACCTTCCGGAAAAAGACCGGGCCACCGCGGCTGAGGCACTCGGCCATATGCACCTCGTATCGGGCACGCCAATCAAGGGCACCAAAGTGGACGTCGCATTTCTCGGGAGTTGCACAAACGGGCGTCTCTCGGATTTGCAGGAGGTCGCGCAGTTCATTAAGGGCCGCAAAGTGAGCGATCATGTCAAAGCCATCGTCGTCCCGGGTTCCCAAGGCGTTTCGGCCATCGCGGAGAGCCTCGGACTCGCGGAAATTTTCCGTGCTGCAGGATTTGAATGGCGTGGTGCAGGATGCTCGATGTGCCTCGGGATGAACCCTGATAAGTTGGTCGGTGATCAACTTTGTGCCAGCTCAAGCAACCGAAACTTCAAGGGCCGCCAAGGAAGCCCGACGGGTAGAACGGTTCTCATGAGTCCGCTGATGGTTGCTGCGGCTGCTCTAACGGGCGAGATCGCGGACGCCCGTGAGGTTTTCGATCTTCACTAACTCGCTCCGCAAATGAGCACGCGATGGCCTGTCGTTCGGATGCGAGCTGCAGGCGTCGCAGTTGGGATCCTGTCTGCACTTTGCAGCGTCGTAGTCGCGCAAGACGCAGCAAACGAGCAAGAAGCGTCCGCCGAAATCCAAAAACCATTCCTTTGGCGAATCAAGGCGGCCCCGGAGGATCGTCCGTCTTACCTTTTCGGCACGATTCATCTCTCCCGGCCATCGGTGACCCGTTTGCCGGCGCGTGTGTTGGCGGCGATTCATGCCTCCGATGCTGTGTTCACCGAGATCCCGATGGATCCGCCGACTTTGGTGCGGATGACTCCGTCGCTTTTTCTGCCGGATGGCAAAACACTTGGTGATGTTTTGCCTCAGGATTTGCTGAAGCAAGCGGAGGGCGCAGTGAAGGAAATCGACCCGAAATTGCCGTTCGCTCCATTCTCGCGAATGCAAGTGTGGGCTTTTGCTGCCGGACTCGCGGGATTGGAAGATCAAATCAAGTATCCGGGTGCCATGGCGCAGGATATGGTGGTTTTCCAGCGTGGGGCTTTGGATGGCAAGGAAGTGGGAGGTATCGAGACGCCCGAGGAACAATTGGCAATCTTCAACGACCTGTCACTTGAAGAGCAAATCGAAATGCTTCGCGACGGCTTGAAACAAATGCGCGACATCCGCGCCACAGGGCAGTCACCATCCGAAGTATTGGTCGACTTGTATTTGACCGGCGATCTCGATGCCTTGGGCACGGAGCTGAATAAATGGCTCGACCCGGACGGGTCGGACCTGTCCGCGAAACTGGTCGAACGCCTGCTCACGCGCCGCAATCGGCTGATGGCCGAGCGCATCGCCGCAAAACTTCGCACCGAAGCCGGGAGGTCGTTCTTTTTCGCAGTCGGCGCGGCACATCTCTATGGCCCCAACGGTCTGGTCGCGATGTTGGCTGCCGAGGGCTTGGAGGTCTCACGCGTCGGGGATTGAACCCGCGATGTGTGCTGGATTTGCCGCCGCAATTTGCTATCGTTTTCCGCATGTCAAAAAGTCACTGGCTCGTCAAACAGGAGCCCGAAACATACCCATGGGAGCAATTTGTCACTGACGGTGGCACGGCATGGACAGGTGTCCGGAATTTCCAAGCGCGGATTAATCTCCGGGCCATGGCGGTCGGAGATCGCGTGCTTTACTATCACAGCGGCGGCGAAAAGGCAGTCATTGGGATTTGTGAGGTGGTCAAAGCGGCGTATCCGGATGCGACCGCAGAGGATGGCGATTGGGTGTGCGTGGATTTGATCCCGGTGAAAAAGCTTTTACGCCCGGTGTCACTTGCCACCGTGAAGGCAGAGCCCTCGCTAGCGGGGATCGCGCTGGTCCGTCAGTCGCGGCTGAGCGTGATGCCGCTCGACGCCGAGGAATTCAAAAAACTGGTCAGCCTCGGCGGACGCGCGAAGTAGATCGTCGAGCCTTTCTCACCAGAGCTAGGCGACCAAGTCGTAAACTTGAGTGCCTGAGATTTTCACGCTCTGAAACGTGCCTGGTGCATGGTCCTCCGTGAGGATGACCTTGCAATCCACGTCCGGCGCATCATGCGCCGTGCGGGCGATGCGCGGCGATTCGACGAGCACACGCAGTGTGCTTCCGACTTGCGCTGCGGCGATCTCGGCAGCGATCTTTTGTTGCAGTCGCATCGCTTTCCGATGACGGCGATTTTTTACGGCGGCGGGGAGTTGATCGTCCATCTTTGCAGCGCGCGACCCTTCTTCCTGAGAGTAGTTGAAAATCCCGAGACGCTCGAACCGCACGCGCCCGATGAACTCGATGAGTGAGTCGAAATGGGCCTCCGACTCGCCGGGAAATCCGACGATAAACGTGGTGCGGATAGCGAGATTGGGAATGCCCTCGCGGAGGCGGATGATGAGGTCCTCGATGTGCTGGCGGGACGTTTCGCGGCGCATGGTGCCGAGCATTTCCTCGTGGATATGCTGGAGCGGCATATCGACGTAGGGGACCACCTTGGGGTTGCGCGCAATAGCAGATATCAACTCATCGCTCCAATGGGCGGGATGAGTGTAAAGCAACCGCACCCAGAAATCACCGTCGATCTCGGCGATTTCATCCAGCAGGCGGGTGAGGGTTGGGCCACGCGATGAATCGACCGGCTGACGGGGGCCGGCCTTTTGCTCCCAGAGATCCATCCCGTAATACGTCGTGTCCTGGCTGATCAGATTGATCTCGCGTACGCCGGCCGCCACTTTGTCGCGGATTTCCCGAGTCACCGAGTCGATCGTTCGGCTCCGGTGCCGTCCGCGCATTTGAGGAATCACGCAAAAACTACACGGGTGGTTGCAGCCCTCGGCGATTTTCACATAGGCGGTGTGGCGCGGCGTGAGTTGAAAGCGTGGCGTGTTGTAATCCGGGATGTATTTCGAGCCCCTCGTTACCAAATCCAGCACGCTTTCGGTGTCTTCAGAGTCAAACAAGTCGCGCAATATCTCGCCGGTCTGGGCCACCTGATCGAGCCCGATGAACGCATGAACCTCCGGCATTTCCTTGCGGAGTTCGCCGGAGTATCGCTGCGAAAGGCAACCGCTGACCACCAGCTTTTGGCCATCGCGAAGCTTGGCGCCTGCATCGAGAATGGCATCGATCGACTCTTGCTTCGCGCTATCGATGAATCCGCACGTGTTGACGACGATCACATCGGCCGTATCCGCATCTGACGTGATTTCAAATCCGTGGGTCGCGGCGTCACCGAGCATGATCTCTGCGTCGACGAGGTTCTTCGCGCATCCGAGGCTGATCATGCCGACGCGGCGGCGGGTAATAGGTTCGATTGTGGCGGACTTCATGTTCAGTTCGTGGGTGCCGATTGTTCTGCGTCGGGCGAGACCGTCGAGGAGGAGCCCAATAGGAATTCCATGTCTTCAGCGAATGCGTTCGGTCCATCTCCAACCGGCGTTGCTGCAGCTTCGCTCGCACCATCCTCCGCCGGAAGCTCGACCGGTTCGGCGTCAGGGAGTGTCAGGTCGGTCGTGGAGGTAGTGATGATCATTTCAGACACGGTGATCGAAACGGTGTTTTCGAATGCGACGGTCTGGACGGTTTCGATACCGGGTGGGATCACCGGCGGGACGGGAGGCGAAGGCGGGGGAGTTTCCTGCTCTGGAGTCGAACCCTCCAATGCCGAGGTGATGCGCGGCAGGTTGATGGCCAAGTAGGCGACGACTCCCCCTCCGATAACAATCAAGCTAACGAGAAGCACGCTGACGACCGTGAGTATGATCCGCTTGTTCGGCGATGGTGGAGGTTTTGGTTCGTAGCGGATGGTTGGCAGCACACTCGATGTGCCATGGATGTATTGATAGTTGTCCGAGCTCGCCACTCCTTGTTCTGGCAGGAAAGCATCTAAATCTTCGCGAGGGATTCCGAGGTATTTTGCGTAGGCGATCAAAAACATTCGGGCGTAGCTGGCATTCGACAGCTGCGAAAAATCATCGCTCTCGATTTCACGAAGACGTTGTGCACGGATGCGGCTTTCTTTGGCGGCGCGCTCGACCGGAATGCCGAGTTGCTCGCGTTTTGCGGAGAGCATGGCACCGATCGTTGGTTTGTTTTGCGCGGATGGCTTCATGGTAGCGAGTTGAGGTCAACGAGGATCTCACGGTCTTTGGCGCCGTCTTTCGGGCCGAGGATGCCGCGCTGTTCGAGGATGTCTATCACCCTCGCTGCGCGCCCGTAGCCGAGTTTTAACCGGCGTTGCAGCATCGACGTGGAAGCTCTCTGCTCTTGGCGAATGATTTCAAGACATTTTTCAATCAATTCTTCTTCCGCATCGGAAACACTGTCCTCGGGGCCCGCTTCCCGTGAGAGTTTTTCATGGATGCTGGCCTCGAATTGTGGTGCCCCCTGCGCCGCTGCATACTCGACGACTTTCCGGATTTCCTCATCAGTGACCAGCACGCCTTGGGAACGAAGCAGCTTGGATGTGCCGGGCGGGAGGTAAAGCATGTCTCCTTGGCCGAGGAGCTTTTCAGCACCGTTCTCGTCCAAAATCACGCGGCTGTCGATTTTCGACGCCACTTGAAACGCGATGCGGCTCGGGATGTTTGCCTTGATAATCCCGGTGACGACATCGGCACGCGGCGTCTGCGTCGCTACGATCATGTGAATCCCGGCAGCGCGGGCCATCTGCGTGATCCGGGCGATGGCGCTCTCGACGTCTGCCGGGGCAGTCTGCATGAGGTCCGCCAACTCGTCCACAATGACGACGATGTAGGGCATTTGCTCCGGAATAATAAGATCATCGTCGCGAGGAACCCTGATTTTCGGAAGTGGCTCATCGTCGGGCTCGGGAATGTCGGCCTCGGAAACCTCCTCGGAAACGGGCGGGGTTTCGTCCGGCGTTTCGCCATTTGCAATCGCTTCCGCGTCCAGCTCTGCCTGGGTCTTGGGTTTTGGCCGACCATTGAACCCGGCGATGTTGCGAACGCCGCATTTCGCAAATACGCGGTAGCGGGTTTCCATTTCATCAATGACCCATCGCAGGGCAAGGAGAACTTTTTTCGGATCGGTGACGACCGGAGTCACGAGATGCGGCAGCGCGTTGTAGATTTGCATCTCAACCACCTTGGGATCGATCATGATGAATCGCAGTTCCTCCGGTGTGAACTTGAACACGAGGCTTGCGATGATGGCATTGATGCAAACGCTCTTGCCGCTCCCCGTGGTGCCGGCGACCAAGCAGTGTGGCATTTGTGCGAGATCGGCGATGATCGCGGTCCCATAGACGTCTTTTCCGAGCGCCAGCGGCAATCGGGCCTTGCTGTTATTCCATGCATCCGTCTCGAACAACTCGCGCAGGGTCACTTTTACTTTTTTCGAGTTGGCGATTTCGATCCCCACGGTGTCTTTGCCGGGAATCGGGGCGATGATGTTGATCCGCTCGGCGCAGGTTGCGCGGGCGATGTCGCGTTCGAGTGCGGTGATCCGGTCCACACGCACGCCCTTGGCCGGGTAGAGTTCGTATCGGGTGATGGTAGGGCCTTTGGTGATGTCCCCCGGGCTGGCCGTGATGGCGAACTGGGCCAGCGTTTCAATGATTGTGTCCTGCGTGGCCTTGAGTTCGCGCGGGTCTGCTGGGACGCGTGTGTCGGTTTCGGCCGGGTCTAAGAGGTCGAAAGATGGAAGCGCGTAACCATCGATTTTCAATTCGCTCAGTCCTGGTATGATTTCGGGTTTTGACTTCGCGCGCGCCTTCGCTTGAACCTCCTCGAGTGTGGGCTTGCGGGGCGGGGCAGGCACGGAGGTGTCGATGATCTTCGGCTCGGGAAACTTCTCCGTTTCTGGTGGTGGTTCCGGCGTGGTGATTCCTTTTTTTCGAAGCGTTTTGGTGATGCGTTCGGATTGTTTTTCGAGTTCCCGCTGGCGGCTTTCGAACTGTTCACGTTCTGAAAGCCTTTGCATCCGCGCCTGCTGCCTGCGTTCGCGCCATTGGCTGACCGCAGTGAGCGTGAGTTTGATGAATCGAATTGGATGAAAACCGGTCACCAATATCAAACTCGCCACATACAGAGCGGAAAGAATGATCGCCGACCCCACGTCTCCAACGACGCCAGGAAATGCCCGCCCGCCAAGGTAATACCCAAACCACCCGCCCGGCCCCTCGATTTTAAACTGGGACTTCCAGCCGATGAGGAAATACGTCTGGAGGTGTAGTAGACTAGCTCCGCAAAGCACAAATAAGACGCTCCATCCAATCCGGCTTCTAAGGCTGAACCGGTCCATGAGCAACTTGGCAGCACCAAATCCCAGCAAAAGCACGGAGATCAAATACGCAGCGGCACCGAAAAGAAAGTAGAGCAATCCCGCAACGAGCACCCCGGCGAGGCCGATGAAGTTGCCGGGTTTGGCGTTCGGTGGCGTCACATGACTGAAAAACGCCCATCCTGGAACGTCGGCGGGGTCGTAGGAGACCAAGGCAAGAAATATCAGCAATCCTGCCCCAATGAGCAGGATGCCTGTGACTTCCTCAAAACCTGATTTTCCGGACTTTGCCATACGCGAACCTCTACCTATCGCAGAACTTCGGGGTGTCGCGCAAGGTATTGGAAATATCGGGACAAAGAAAATCCTGCCATCTGACGCCAGCCTGCTAAGTGAGCCATCTGCGGTGGAATGCAATCCACTCGAACACGAGCAGTAAAATCGCACCGATCAGCAGAAGTTCCCAAAACAGCGGGAATAGCTGACCGGAGCTGGTTTTGGTGACAGCGGTCGATTCTGATGCGCCTCGCACGTCGGATTCGGCGTGCGAATCTGGATTCACTGCTGCGGCAGGTGAAATCCCCGCGATCGAGCCGCCCGGATAAATGCCCGCCTTGGACGGGGAGTCATTGCCCGCGGTCAGCGTGACCGGAGGTTCGTTTGCCAGCAACCACTGGAGCGAATTGCTGATAAATAGCGGGAATGCCGCCCGTTGGGGAAAGTCGGATGCTTCCGGTGAAAATGCGAGAATGGCACTTCGGACGGCTGGATTGGATGGGTTGGTGTAAGTCAGCAGCAATGATTGGTCATCGGTTCCCAGCACCGATTCCCATCCGGCTGCGGGCGGGCGGACGAGGGGTCGGGTGTTGGTTATTTGCAGGCCTTCGAGTTTGATTCCTTTTAGCAGGGGGCTCTTTGAATTTGTCGGATTGACGGCGGTGGCTGTGATTCCGGCGCCCTGCATCGTTGGCGGAGCAGTGCCGACAAAAAAATAGTTCCCGGTATTCCACTGGTTTTCGTCAAACGCCGGCGGGCACCATCCGGCGAAAACAACCACCGGAAACGAATCGGCAAACTCGGGCCGCCACGCATCGGGTCGGAGCAACTCGTACGAAATTTCCGAATCCGCGGAGATCGCCTTCTCCAGAAATCCATCATTTTTGCTCACCACCAGAACACGCGGCACCGCGCCGGTCGGAAATAAAATCTGCGCCGTGTTGTCAGCGGACAATCCGTCAGAGGCGGTCAAGGTTGCCCGCAATACCCCGCTCTCCGAACCTCGCAGATCACTCGTGGGCATTTGGAGGCGAATTTCGGCAGAAGCATTTGCAGTGAGCGATTGCTCTCGGGCGTCGACGAGTTTGTCGTCCAGGAAGAATTGTATCCCGGTTTTCGTTTCGGAGTCATTGAAGTTGCTGATTCGAAGAAAAATGTCTGTCGTCGCTGCCGAGCCCGCCGACGGACGCGCGTCAAACGCAGTGATCGCAACGTTCCCGCCCGGCGTGCCGAATGTCTGAACGGACGCGATGGAGTTAGCGAGTTCTGGAACTTCGCGGTCGGTCAATACGACGATGTTCTCCAACTCCGGCTGGGCAGCGAGGATTTGTGCCACGGTGGTTGACAGGTCGCCGGATGCCTCGGTGGGTTCGAGGCGGGAAAGTATCTCGAGGAGTGGTTTGGATTCCGACGAATAGTGCAAAATCGGGCCGTCAGGGAACACGATGATCCCGACCGGATGCCGCTTGCTTGCGCGCTTGGCAATCGCTTCAGCCGCAGAGGTCGCCTTTTCCAGAGCACTGACCCCGCCTGGAGCGGTCGCCTGCATGCGAAGTCGCGTATCGATCACGACGAGCGTTGAACTCGTCCCCAGCCACGCACCCACGTCCGGTCTGGCCAGCGCCAACACCATGAGGACCAGAATCACCAAGCTTATCAACAAAGCGATGAGGTTTCCGATTTTTCGCCATCCGCGGTGTAAGTTTTGGTGCGATTGGTTTTCTGCCCAAACAATGACCGATGGAACAACCACGCGGGACCGCTTCCGATGCAGCAGGTGAAGCAGCCCGATCAAGGGCGCAAGGCCCAGAAAGACAAGCGCGGCAGGAAACCAAAAGCTCATTGCCGCAGCACCCCGGCACCAATAAGTGAGCGAACGGCTGCATCCTCCCCGGCGTTGGCGCAGACGCGGGCAAACGGAATCCCGGACTGCCCCGCCCAGCGGTGCATGGATTCCGTGCGGTTCGCGATTTTGCTCGCGAGCCGCGCGATGGTATCCGTGCTGCCGTCGATAGCCACTTCCATCGCGGTCTCGGCATCCACCACGAGGAGGTCTCCGCTTGGGAGCGCTCCAGCGTCAAAGGTCTCGTAGATGTCGACCAGCGCAATGTCGCAGCGCCGATGCAATAACTTGCGAAGCGGGATTTCGATTCCCGACGGATCGAAAAAATCGCTGATTACGACGACCAAGCTCCGGCGTGGCGAGGCTGCGGCTACGCCACTCAGTGCCGATGCAAACGACGTCCCGGTGCCGCCGGCGGGAGGCGAGTCCAGCAGTGTGAGGATCCTGTGGAACCGGTTCTTGCCGCGCAACGGCTCGGAGAATTGGACGAGGGACTCGGCAAAAAATCCAAGACTCACCTGCAATTGTCCGGCGAGCGCCACGTGCGCCAACACAGCAGCCAGCCGCCGCGCCATCGCGAATTTATCAAGCCCCGGCGAAAGTGCCGTGTGCATTGATCGGCTCACATCCAATAGCAAGCACACATGCAGATCCTCCTCGTCGTGAAACAGCCTTGTGTAGAGCCGGTCGAAGCGGCCGTAAGCAGTCCAGTCCAGCAGCCGTGGGTCGTCTCCCGGCACGTAGCTGCGGTGTTCCGCGAACTCGATGCTTGAGCCGGTCCGCCGGGCGGTCCGGGTCGCATGGTGCGTTCCCGGCACCGGTCGACGGTTAATGATCTTCAACCGCCCCAAGGCACGCAGAATCCTTGCGTCAAACCATCCGTAAGCGGGTTCACCAATCATTGGCCGAGATTCTATCATGGTCCCATACCCACCGCAAAGAGTGCGTTCCGTCGAAGGTGGTAGTTTTTCTTCAAATCATGCATTTTAGGATTGCAATTGGCCGAGTGTCTCATACTATCCCGAGTTCCTTATGGCTAAAACATCCTGGCTTGAACGTAATAAACGCAAGCGGCAGACCGTCGAGAAATACGCGGAAATTCGTGCAGAACTGAAAGCGAAAGGCGATTATATCGGTCTTTCCCAGCTCCCTCGTAATGCGAGCCCCACACGGGTCGTAAACCGGTGTCAGATCAGCGGTCGCCGTCGTGCATACCTACGTCGCTTCAAACTTTCACGTATCACCTTCAGAGAACTCGCATCATCGGGATTGATCCCTGGTGTAACCAAATCGAGTTGGTAAACCACACCGTCCTTCGGGCAAGTCTGGGAATTCCAGTTGCCCGGGCGGTGCCCCCCCATTCGTATTCGGGGTGGATCTCAACGAGGGATCAATCGATGCCGATCTACGAATATGAGCCGACGCGCGGCTCATGCAGTGTGTGTAACGGGCGCTTCGAGCTAAAGCGTCCGATGGACAGAGACCCGCTTACCCAGTGCCCGCTTTGCAAGAAACCGGTTCGTAAGGTGGTCTCCAAAACATCCACGCCGCGAGTGTCCGGGCCGCTCTCGGTTTCGAGGGCAAAACAGGCCGGATTTCAAATTCTGGAGCGTCGCGATCGCGACGTTTACGAAAAACTCTGATCCAATCGATCGCCTCGCGGATTTCCCTTCCGTGCTTGAGGCTTCGCACTTTTCTTTCTCATGTTCGCTTTGATATTACCCATTTTTGCCACGGCTGCTGAGCTGCCCGTGATTGAAAACTGGGAGAGTCCCGGATCGATGTTCTTTCGATTCCTTGCTATTCTCGCGTTGGTTTTGCTCAACGGATTTTTTGTTGCAGCAGAGTTTGCGCTGGTGAAGGTGCGCGTGAGCCAGATCGATCCGCTCGTGGTCGATGGGGTAAGGAATGCTGCCCACACGCGGAGGGTGGTCGCTCATTTGGATGAATACCTTTCCGCTACGCAACTCGGGATCACGCTGGCGAGCTTGGGTCTCGGATGGATGGGAGAACCGTTTTTGGCGGCGATGATCGAACCGCTCCTTTTCAGGATGGGCTTGACCGCGCCAGTCGTAGTTCACGGCATTTCATTCGTGATAGCCTTCGGTGCGATCACGTATCTCCACATTGTGCTAGGGGAGTTAGCCCCGAAGTCGCTGGCAATCCGCAAAGCGTTGGAGGTCTCACTGCTCGTCAGTCGACCACTCAGGCTATTCTATATTCTCTTCAAACCGGCGATCTGGTTTTTGAATGGAAATGCAAATGCGCTCGTCCGCAAAGTATTTAAGATCGAGCCCGCTGGCGAATCCGAACTCGTCCACAGCGAAGAAGAGCTGCGCGTGATTCTTTCCGAAAGCCAAAAATCCGATGAGGTCTCTGCCATGGGCAAGGAACTTGTCATTAACGCTCTGGACCTAAAACATCGGATCGTGCGTGACATCATGACACCGCGTGGAGACGTCGTTTATATCGATGTCGATGAGCCGTTTGACGGTGAGATCGGACGAATCATCGAATCACGCCACACACGCTTCCCGATTTGTCGCGAGCAGTTGGACGGTGCTTTGGGGTTGGTCCACATCAAGGACCTTCTTGCACTGGTGCATTCGGGCACCGGTGACCTCATGGATATCCGGAGAGAGGTGCTGCATGTGTCCGAAATGATGCCTCTCGAAAAGTTGCTCAGGTTCTTTTTGACCCGTCATGGACACCTTGCCATCGTGGTTGACGAATATGGCGGCGCGGTTGGGATCGTCACGCTCGACAATGTCATCGAAGAGTTGGTGGGCGTGATTCAGGATGAATTCGACACGGCCGATGAGGATGTTACCCACATTAACGAGTCCGAGTTTGAACTCGAAGGCACGCACGCGCTGTATGAATTGGAAGAAAAGCTAGGCGCTGACTTTACGGACGCGGATGTGACTACGATTGGCGGATACCTCACTTCGCGCCTCGGCCACTTGCCGTCGAAAGGTGAATGTATTCGTATTGAGGATTGGGTTGCGACTGTAACGGATTGCGATGACCGGCGTGTCCTACGTGTGAACTTGAAACGTGACCCGCTGCCAAGGCCCGAGGGAGCAGACGACGAAAGCAATCACGACTGAGCGAGAACGTCAGCGGATCGTTTTGGATCGCCGGGCATACCATGTGGAAAACCCGAAGCTGAAGAGCAGAGATACTGCAAACAGCCATGGAATAAGGTTCATCGGGGGCGCAGGCACCGGGTAAACTGAACCGAACAGCACATACCCAAGCACCAGCAGGGCGAGTGCTGAAACGACGACATGCCTACGTTTAATCTGGTTCGACCGGCGCAAAAAGATAGGTGCGGCTATGCAGGTCAAAGCGTAAGCCGTCACGCATCCGAAGGTCCCAAACGTCCCAAGCCAATCGTAGATATCAAGCGGATGGGCAAAGCCTGTCATCAGAAGCAGGCTGAATAAAATGATCCCCGCCGTGGTCGCGACTGCCGCCCGTGGCAACGAATTGCGTCCGGTGACATCGCCAAAAAACGGTGGCATTCCGCCCTGGCGTGAGAGTGCGAAAAGCAGCCGCGAAGAAGCGACAATCGTGGCAATCCCGCAAGCAAACAGGCTTATTGCCGCGCCGAGTGAAACCAGCAGGCCGAGCCCCGGCAGATGCATCGCGCGAGCAAGATCGTCCAATGGCGCGCTGCTTGATGCCACCGGAATCGCATAACGATTGAATCCAAGCACAATGACATAGGCCGAAAAAATGAAAAACACACCTGTCAGCAGCGGCGTCAAAATCAAGGCTCGTGGGATGGAAATCAGCGGTTCTTTTGCCTCATCGCCGAGCGTGGCCGCGGCTTCAAAGCCCACGAAGCTGAGCACGCCAATCAAGAGTGCGTTGTTCAGACCGCCGGCCGAGAGGCCGTCGAGCCGAAATTGCGAAAGGTCGGCCGTGACTCCCTGCCGCATGAGGATGACAGCGCCCAGCGAGACCACCAACGATACCGATGTGACCTCCAGTGCCAGCATGAGGCCGGTGGAAAAGCGGATGTTGCGGAGGGCGAAAACGACCGCGGAAACTCCAATGATGGCTGCCCATGCCATCACCGGCATTGAAAGTCCGGCCCAAACAAATAGGGTTGAGACATAGCCCGCAGAGCCGGCCAGGGTGGCCACCGAGACGGCGAGATACGCGAGCAAGAGCGACCATGCGGTCAACCGTCGTGCGTGGTCACCAAGACCTTGACCGACAAACTCGGAGAGCGAACCTGCTCCCGAAAACTGCTGCGCGAGCGGCACCAGATTGGATGCAACCAATAAAATGGCAAGGGTCGCCACGACATAAGCCAGCCACGAACCGCTCCCTGCCATCGCGAAGACGAGAGCGATATTGATGGTTGGGGTGGCCGTGGGTGCGACCCCGGAGATGGATTGCCCCATGACGCCCCACATGCCGAGCGTGCGTCGCAGATTGGTCGCGTTTCCCGAAGCATTGGAATCTGACATATTGCCGCGAGACAATGGCGTTAAACACGCCGCTGGGCAAGCGCCCGAACTCCGAAGTTTTTTACCGCTCTTGACATTCCGCACTTCCGGGCGGTGAGTGTCTGGATGAAAAGATTTTCCATTGCCGTCGGGTTGGCGCTGTTCTTGGGCCACAGCCCGCTGTTTTCGCAGAAAATGCTCGACGCGCTCACACCAGACCAACTGGCGCAGTTAAACAAAGGCGAGTTGGTGGTGACCTCGCGGGATATGCCGGGCGGCGTGTGGCCTGAACTCACTGTTTACACGCGGGTCAGCGCGCCGGTCAGCGCAGTTGGCGATGTGTTTTTGGATTATGAAAATGCCCAGAAATACATCCCGAATCTGGTTTCCGCCAAGGTGATCGCGCAGCCGGAGCCCGACGTGAGGGACGTGGAATACACCTCCAAGATGCCCCTCCTCGGGAACTCCAGCTACTCGGTGCGGAACTGGTATGAAACGGGACCCGACGGGATCACCGTGCGCTGGAAGTTAATTCAATCGCCTATGGCCGAAATCTCCGATGGGTCACTTCGCGTCGAGCCGACCGAGGGTGGCTGTGTTTTGCGATACACCAATTACGTGAAGCCGAAATCGTCGATCGCCATCGTCGCCAAGGGAGCCGCTCAAAGCGAGGTGAGGAAGACGGTGTCGGCAATCAAAGCCGAGGCGGAACGGCGCGCAGCGCAGGGGAGCTAACCCAAACGCCGCAATCAGAGGACGATAGAATTTCTCAGACTCATCGCGGGAGAAGAATTGACAGCCAACGCGGTGTCGCTAACTTCGCGGAAACCTATGAATTTAAACAAAATGACGTCCGGCCTCGTTCCGGAAAGCGTAGTCGGCAGCTCCTCCAAAAACGTCCTTGCCAGTGATGTCGAAATCAAGGGCACTATCAAATTTGAAAGCGAGTTGATCTTTGACGGAAAAATCGACGGTGAAATCCTATCGGAAGGCGCTTTGGTCATCGGAAAAAACGCGGAAGTCCGTGGCGAAGTGAAAACAAAATCTGTCACGGTGCACGGCACGGTGCTCGGAAATATCACGGTCACCGAGCGCGCAGAGCTCAAATCCAGCTCCCAGCTCACCGGCGACCTAACCGCCGCCCGCATCGTGATCGAAGAAGGTGCCACATTCATCGGAAAATCCGAAGTGACGCCGAACCGCGCCGCACTCCGAACCGCAGAATCTGGACGCACTAACATTCCAGCGAAACCCGCAACGCCTGCTCCCGTAACAACCGCGTGATGCGTTCAGGCAGTGGCCTGAGTTTTTAAAATCAAGAAACCCGAAATGATGTTTGGCCACCACCGCTCAATCGAAGTGGTCTGCCCGCATTGTGCTGGCGCTCAAATGGAGCCGAGGGGCATCGTTTCGACGTATTGCAGATCGTGCTCGCAGCATTTCACTCCCGCTTCACGCGCCGCCGCCCGCGCGGGTGAGGGGGGGCTTTTAAATCCCACGCGGGTGGCAAAGGGTGATTCGTCAGAAGGACGTGAGAATCGCGTGTCCTGTCACACCTGCGGCCACAACCAACGGGCGCATCACGGCGTGGCGGAAGCACCGTGTCGCCACTGCGGCACAATGATGTCCTATCGAGACATCGAGATTTCAAACCATACAACGCGCGAAGTTTGCACCCATGGCCATGTGCTGGTCACGCGCCGGGCTTTTTTGAACTCCACGCGGGTGCGGTGTGCGTCGGCGACTGTCGAGGGGCGAATTTCCGGCCGGGTGGATTGCAGCGGGACACTCCGGCTCGCAGGAGTGGATCTGTGCAAGGCGCAAATCCGGGTGGGTGCCCTGCACGTGGACCGCGGCGCGGACATAAGCTTGGTTTACACGGCCACGATTGGCAGTGGTTTGATTGGAGGGCGTGTTCTGGGCGATATCATTTGCGCCGGATCGCTGAAAGTGACACGCCGTGGTGTGCTTTTGGGTGACGTCGAAACTGCCGCCCTCTCAGTGGACCGGGGCGGGATTTACTCGGGCGACGTCCGGGTCGGGTACGAGCACCGGAAAATGGTGTCGAATCCGTCCGAGGACTCACATCAGTCGCCGCACGGACTCTGGCTGCCAGGCTTTGCCCTTGGTGCTGCTTAACGTCCGCTTGGGATTTGCCCGTGCCCGGTGGTTTTTACTGAGACGATGAAAAACGTGTCACCGAGGTGATTTTTGGCGAGTGCGGCTAGAGAGTTCGCAGTGGCTTCGGATTCGCATACAGCAAAAATCGTGGAGCCGGAGCCGGACATTCGCGTCACCTTCACGCCGGACTGGTCGCTGAGCCATTCGCAGAGCACTGGCAGTAACAGGAATTTTTCGAACACGGGAATTTCCAAATCATTGGTCCAATCCACACCACCGAACGTGGTCGCGGCGGCTTCGGTCCGTGCCGCTTCTTTTGACCACGCGGAAAATGCCCAAGCGGTGGAGACGCCAAATGGGGGCTTGATGAGCACGAGGTGAAATTCTTGCGGAAGGACGTGCGGAGCGACATGTTCGCCGCGGCCCGTGATCCATGCCGCACTGCCGCATATAAAAAACGGCACGTCCGATCCGACACGCGCGGCGATGCGCTCTAACTCGGGCGCATCGAGTTTGGTTTGGGCCAGTCGATTGAGTGCGAGCAAAACTGTGGCGGCATCGCTGCTGCCGCCGCCCAACCCGGCGCCGTGCGGGATATGTTTTTCGATGTGGATTTTTCCTCCGAAAGGCCGACCGGTTTCCTCACAAAACACGCGGGCCGCAATGAGGGCGAGATTCGATGCGTCGCAGGGGATGGTAGGATCGCTGCACGTGAGGTCGAATTCGGTCGCGCCCTGGGTAATGTCGATGGTGATTTCGTCGCAAAGTGACACCGGAGCCATGAGGGATTCCAAGGCATGATACCCGTCCGGTCGTTTACCAAGCACTCGGAGGGAAAGGTTGACTTTCGCGGGGGCAAATAGCTTCATCAAAACCACAAAACCTGACTTATGCCGCTGACCGCGAGAGAAAAAATCATCGTTGCTCTGGATGTGCCAACCGCTGGCGAGGCGCGCAGTGCCCTGCGGGAACTTGCGGAGCAGGCGATCTGGTGCAAAATCGGAATGGAGTTATTCACCCGCGAAGGGCCGGATATAGTCCGTTTTGCGGTCGATCAGGGGTTCTCGGTCTTTCTGGATTTGAAGTTTCACGACATCCCGAACACGGTCGCCGCCGGGGTGCGTTCCGCGATTTCACTCGGCGTGAAGATGCTCACGATTCATGCCTCGGGCGGTCCCGAAATGATGCGCGCCGCAGTCGCCGCTGCCGGCGAATCCGATGCGATTGTCCTCGGTGTCACGGTGCTTACAAGCAGTGACCGCGCCACGCTCGCCGCCATCGGCCTCGACGTGGATCCTGAGGAGCAAGTCCTACGCCTTGCATCACAGGCCCAGCAAGCGGGTTTGAAGGGGCTGGTTTGCAGCCCGTTGGAAATCCGCTCCATCCGCGCGTCGCTGGGTGACACGATCGCTCTTGTCACGCCGGGAGTGCGGCCCGCTGGAAGCGCGATGGGAGATCAAAAGCGCGTTATGACCCCTGGAGACGCCGTGCGCGCGGGAGCAGACTGGCTCGTGATCGGGCGTCCAATCATGGAGGCCCCGAATCGGGCAGCCGCGTTCAGCGCCATCGAAGAGGAAATTGCCGGTGCGATCCCGCAGATAACTCCGCCCAACTGACGGGCAAAATCGTAACGTCAGTAGGTATGGTGGAACTGCTCATATTTTTGGCTTTGATCGGATGGGGGGTCGTGAGTTTTATCGAGTTCCTATCCTCGCTGGCTGCATTTCCCACGCTGGTTGCAGGGGTCGTGGCCGTGCCTGTATTGGCCGCTATGTCCTACGAGCGACTGCTAAGTGCAAACCGGCTCGAGTTCCTTAAAACACCGCGCAAGTTTTTGCCTCCAGAGCGCTTCTACTGGCCATCGCAGGCGAAGCGCGCGTTTCGTGAAATCCTCGCGCTGGCCGCAATCGCTGGCGTCACCTGGCCGCTGGCCATCATTTTTCCTGCCCGATTGGCGCTCGACGCGGCGTCAATCACTGGATGGATCTGCGGGCTCGTCGGAATTGTTTCGCTAGCAGGGATGATCTCCCGCGCATGGATGTTCGTGGTGGCATCGCAGCGGTTTGACCGGCTCACGCCGTGGGCGATTGGCTCGGTCCGGCGGTTTATGTTTTGGATTTCTGATAATCACGAATTCCTCGGCGAAGAGCCAGACGTGCCGAAAAAACCGAAGAAAGAATCCGTGTATTAGGCCCCGTTGGTTTGTCCGTTGCGCGCATGGCTGGCAGACTCGCCCAGCGGCCGCAGATACTTTACCATCGTAAGCTCGGTGCCCTGCGGACGGGGGTCAAACTTCACTTCGTCGAATGCCGTTTTCATGATCCGGACGCCTAGACCGCCGGGGCGAAAATCATCCAGTTCACGGCCCCGGATTTTTTTGGGATCGCAGGATTTTCCGAAATCCCGGATCACGCACACGATCCGGTCGGAGTCGGAGTCCAAGCTGATATGAATCGGGCAATCGTCCCGCCCTTCGTAGGCGTGTCGGATGATATTGGTGCAAGCTTCATCTAGCGCCAATACAATCAACTCCGACTGCATTTCATTCAGCGGGGTGCTGTTGAGAAACTCGCGTGCGGCGCGGCGCATGTCGGCCAGCATGCACGTATCACTTGCGAACTTAAGCGTATGGTTCACCGAAACCCTCCTGCAAGCAGTGTCAAATCATCTTTTGGATCATCCCCGTCCCGGAAAACCGCCTCGGCCTCAACGAGCCGGGTAACCACCTCCGCAGCTTCGGGGGAAGCCCCAATGAGGACACTCCGGATTTGCTCTTCAAAAAACTCCCCCGTGTGCGGGCTGCGAGATTCAGTCAGCCCGTCCGTGAACGAAACCCACACGTCCCCGGGGGCAAATGGGACTTCGAGCTGTTGGTAGGCGACATCGGGGAGGATGCCCAGTGGCAACGCACCCACCGTTGGGATTTCCTCGCAGGCGCCAGTGGTTTTTATCACCCACGGCCTGCAATGCCCTGCACTCGAGAGCGTGAGTGTGCTGCTCTTGCGATTCATCAGTCCGATCAACATCGTGACGAACATGCCGCGCACGACCTGCCGCTCGGCATGTGCGTTGAGCATCGCCATCGCCTCGGCGGGGTTTTCTGTGGTGGCAAAAACGAATTGCATCGCGCTCAGCGTCTGAGCCATCAGCAGAGATGCGGAGATTCCCTTGCCCGAGACATCGCCGATGGCAAAAAATACCGCATCTGCGCTGCGCGGAAACACGAGGAAAAAGTCGCCTCCGACATTTTGAGCCGCCTTGTAGTGACTCCCGAACGTGTATCCATCAAGCGCATCTGGAACCGCCTGCGAAAGCAGTTCTTGCTGGATCTCGGACGCAATCTGAACATCCCGCTGCACCCGCTCCTGCTGCCGCATGCGCTCGATAAAGCGCAACTTGTCGATCGCCGTGGCTGTCAGGCTGGAATACGCCTCAAACGCCTCGAGATCGATCTGATCGAACGGAAACCCATCCGTGGAGTTCAGCACCTGAATCACCCCGATTACTTTTCCCTCCTGTTTGAGCGGTGCACAAAGCATGGATCGGGTTCGGAAGCCGCTTTTTTTGTCTGCGTCACGGAAAAACCGGGGGTCTGCGTAGGCGTCCGGAATAAGCAAACTCTCTTCATGTTCGAGCACCCAGCCCGAGATCCCTTGGCCGCGTGGAACAAAAATCCGGGGTTGTACAAACTCATCGTCCGCTCGCGATGACATGGCAAGGTCCAAGCCCCCGGAGGCATCGTTGGTCAGGAAGAGCGAGGCGGCCTCCGCGTGCATCACGCGACGAGCCACCGCGAGGATCTGTCGGAGCAATTCGTCGAAGTCAGTGATCGAATTGATAAGGCCGCTCACCTCAACGAGCCCTTGGTAAATGCGCAGGGATTTTTGTAGCGACGCTGCTTCAGAATTCACTCCTGCGAGCCTACCCGAGCAGTTGGAAAAATCGAGGATGAAGATTCCACTGGAATTCCCGTGATAACGGACGAGACTCCTCCGTTGTGAATCCGGCGATGATACGATCCATAGTCACTTTCCTTGCGATGGCGTCAACTGGCGCTCACGCCGCTGCGTCGACGGCATACGACGCACTACGCGTGATCCAAACGACGCGCGGACCAGCCGTGATGGCCCAGTTGGTCGATGTGCGCGGTGAAACCGGCATGCCACAGCCGCAGGTGTGGACGATCCTCCTGAAAGATCCCGAAGCCCGCGCGGGAATCCGCGAGTTTGTCGTTGCGTCGGGCGAGATTCGTTCCGAGCGCACACCGTTACGCCGACTCGGACGCGATGAAGACAAGGTGCCGCTAGACTTTGCACGCCTCAATCTTGACAGCGCCGGGGCATTTAAAATCGCAGAGTCGCAAGCAAAGCAGATGCGCGCCGGATTCAACTCGGTGGACTATTCGCTCCAGACCGATACGTCCACTGGTTCCCCGGTTTGGGATTTGCGATTGTTCGACCACATGGGCGCGCCCGTTGGAGACATGCGTGTTTCCGCAGTCGATGGGAAAGTTATTCAACCTCTTCGTCTGGACGCCGATTCCCGCTTGGTTACGGAAAGTGCGCGTCCTACCAGCGCACGCACGCCGCAGCCGACACCGGATCCTAGCGCCACGCCGAAGCCGATGGGCGGCTTCTTGGGGGCGGTTTCCCGAACTGCGGGCACTGTCGCCGAGCAGACAAAAGATGTTTCGATCGGGGTTGTTGGCTCGGTGGAGGAATTTCTCACCGGCGATCGTACGATCGGTCGTGAGGCCCCCCGGGAATCGCCTACACCTGCCCGGTAAGCACCAAGGCCTCACTTTTTATGTCAACAATCATCACCCTCACGCTCCTCGGACTTATTCTAGTTCTGGCAGAGATATTTTTGCCCGGAGTGATCCTAGGCCTGCTCGGTGCTGCATTGCTGGTCGCCGCCATCGTCGTCGGGTATGTCGAATTCGGGTTGATCGGCGGCTCTATGATTCTCGCCGGGATCAGCTCGGTCTCAGTCATTATGTTCCTGTTGTGGATGAAGTATTTTCAGAAAACTTCCGTTGGACGGGGACTGACTCTCGGCACGCAACTGCCTTCCGGCAACGACTTGCCCTCGGTGTCTGAACTAATCGGTAAGTCAGGCACCACAACCACAGACTTGAAACCATCCGGACGGGCCACAATCGACGGGGAGCGCTATGACGTGCTCGCCGACAACGGCTACATCTCGAACGGTCAAAACATCTCCGTCGTGCTCGTCGAGGGCTCGCGGATCGTTGTCCGCAAAAACTCTTAGTCGCATCCTGTCACCTCAGCTAGCTTAACCAAACATACACAACGAAAATCCCATGAACACTATCATCCTATCCGTCGTTTTCGGCGTCCTTCTGGTCATCGCACTAATTCTGCTGGTGATATTTATGAACTTCTTCGGAGTTTGGTTGAGAGCAAAAATTGCTGATGCGCCGGTCGGATTTTCGCGTCTCATCGGGATGCGTCTGCGGCGCGTGCCTGTAGGTCTCATCGTCGACAGCCGGATCACCGCACTGAAAGCAGGGATCAACCTCGATACCGACGCGCTTGAAGCACACTTCCTCGCCGGCGGGAATGTAACCAGCGTCGTGTTGGCGCTGATCGCGGCCGACAAAGCGGGCATCGCGCTCGATTTCAACCGGGCCTGCGCGATTGATCTCGCGATCAAGGGAACCACAAAAACTGTGCTGGAAGCCGTGCGGACCAGCATCAACCCCAAAGTCATCGATTGTCCGAATCCTGCATCGGGAAAAATCACCATCGACGCGGTGGCACGCGACGGTATCGGAGTTCGTGCCCGCGCGCGGGTGACCGTGCGATCGAACCTCGACCGTTTCGTCGGTGGAGCAACGGAAGAGACCATCATTGCCCGCGTCGGCGAGGGGATCGTGACGTCGATTGGTTCTGCCACGTCCTACAAGGAAGTGCTGGAAAACCCCGACCGGATTTCAAAACTGGTCCTGCAAAAAGGATTGGATAGCGGAACCGCATTCGAAATCCTTTCCGTCGATATCGCGGATATCGACATCGGCGAAAATGTCGGCGCCAAGCTCCAGCAGGAGCAGGCGGAAGCCGACAAAGTGGTGGCCCAGGCGAAAGCTGAAATGCGCCGTGCCGCCGCTGTCGCATCGGAGCAGGAAATGAAAGCACGCGTGCAGGAAATGCGTGCTAAGGTCGTCGAGGCCGAAGCGTTGGTCCCAGAGGCCATGGCCGAGGCATTCCGCAAAGGAAACCTCGGAATCATGGACTACATGAAAATGAAGAACATCCAGTCCGACACCGACATGCGCCACTCCATCGCGTCCCCGGATAAGGCAGCCGGAGCATCCTCGTAGGCCGTTTTACTGCGATTCGAGTCCACACTCGCTTTCTGCCATGGAACAATTTGTCCTGCTGCTGATTATTGGGGCGATCAGCCTTGTTAATTGGATTATCCAAAAGTCCGCTGAGCATCGCGAAAAACTCAAGGCCGAGCGCGCACGCGGAGAGTCGATTCACCCGACCTCGGACGAGCGCACCACGCAGCCGGAAACGCAGTTCGATCCGATGGATCAGACGCGCAAGTTCCTTGAGGCGCTCGGCTTGCCCGAGGACGCGCTGCCCCCGCGACCGACCACGCCCCCGCCGCTGCCCGACGGGGCAGGTTTGGCCCCGGAGAAACGGGACTTTTTGCACAAGCTCCGTCCCGACTTGGAACAACGCCTGTTCCCGGAGGCTCCTGCGCAAATACCGGAACGCCCGGTGTTTGTTCCGAGAACGCGGGCGGTCCCGTCGTTGGCCGCGACCGTCACGGTAGCTCCCTCGTCGAGTGCTCGCGGGCTCGTCACCGGACTAATCTCCGAAAAAGACGGGCTGCGGCGGGCCATCGTGATGCGCGAAATCCTCGGTCCCCCGAAGGCACTCCAATCGCTCTGATTCGAGCGCCGAGGTCAGCGCCCTCCCGCATTCGCGCAGGCCGCGTCCGCTTCTGCAACTTTCGATGCGGCGCTCTGCGAGGTCTCGAATTCTTCCTCCAAGACGGCAAGCCGCTCTCTCGCGGTGATTGGAAGGTCTAGCACTACCGGCGCGGGTTCGGCGGTTGTGGATTCCGGTTTTGCAATCCGATCGATGAGTTGTTGGATCGCCGTGTTAACGACGATTTGATTTGTCCGAAGTTCCTTGGGCCGGAACGCAGATACCGGAGCCCCGATCCACGTTTCGATAAGCGGGGACGCGGATACGTCGTCGCGAATCAATGCGTCATCGATTGCAGCATTTAGCCGAGTGCGTTCACCCCGGATCGCCAGCAAGACGTCGTCGGTGGGATTTGCACGCTGGATTGCGGCGCGGAATGACACGAGTTCCGCCTCGGACCATGTGTCACGCTGGACGCCGGTTAATACGCCTGCAGAAAAAATATCGAGCAGCTTCCGCCGGGTCCGCTGCGATTCCAGATACGGCTCGTTCGCAGTGGCGTCTGCCAGGCGCGCCACCATGAGCAAATCGTTGGCGGCGCTTGCCGAATTGCCCGTCGAGATACTCGCGATCGCACGGATCGCCAGCCAGTCCCCGAGCGACTCGAGGGACGTGAGATGTGGGAGCTCCGGTGATCCGATATTCGAATAATCAACTGGAAACCGCGCCTTCCGGCGCACAAGTGCATTTTCCAGAGGCGAAAAATCGAACCCCGCTTGCTGCAACCCAGCAAGGATGCGATCTCCGGGCAGGAGATAGTCCGTTTTTGGGTTTGTGACGCCGGCTGCCGTCATGCGAGCCGCAATGGCATCCAGCGTCGCCCGGCCGGTTCCATCTGTGGATGATGATTCGAGCAGCGATTCCACCGACAGACCACTGGCCGGGTTCACTGCCATCGCAAGGAGTGAACCGGGTGAAGAAGCTCCCCCCGGAGTGACGAGCGGGGCAAAAAGCGGATCGAAAAAAAGGTTTTCCTCCTCGGGAACCGGTGGCGGCACCATGGAAGCAAACAACACCGGTTCACCAGTCGCAGCCAAATCTGTGGCGTAACGCTCCCACTCCGCATGCGTTTGCAGGCCAAAGCCATCGGTTTTTACTCCAACGATTGCCACCACGACAGCGCTTACCAACCCGAGGGCAATAACCAATGGCGCGACAAATCCCGGCCTCGGCTGCCGCTTGGATTTCCCCACCCGCTTCCAAGGGCTCGTCGAGCGGTTGGAAATCGGCGTGGGGTTCATTCCCCGTCAGCATTCCGCACTTCGTCGAATCGAGCAAGCGCATCTGCTCACGAATCCGAAAATCCTCACGGTCGCTAATTCCCGTCGTGATCGGTTCCCGCGCGAGCCGCCAGCAAAGCAGAATCGGCTTAGTGACTCCTCTTTCTCACCGAAGCCCGTGCCGCCCTCTCCTTGGCCGCAATCGGCGGCTGAACCGTAAACCAAGCAGGATCAAGGCTCCCGAGGCGATCAATAAAACGGCAGAGGGTTCGGGTATTGGGGAAGGGTAGTAGCCGGGGGTGAAGGTGGAGTTGGAGTTCGGCACCGGGGTCGTCTGCTTCAAGCCGAACAAACCTCCCTCGCTGTCGTAGACCAGATCGAATCCGTTGATGACGTTCCGTCCGGTGTTCAAAAACTGCTCGCCGTAGGGCGATTGGCTTTCACTGAATGGACCCGGATTAAAAGGAGACCACTCCGTATTCCACCCGGTTTCTGGATTTGAAGATGGGTTAATGAGATTATCCGCGTGGCTATTAACCTCGAAACTCACCGCTCCATTCGAATTCAGCAAATTCACGGTGTAGCCCCCGGTGACATTTCCCGTGGTCCCCTCGGGCAATGTCAAGTAGGCGTAGCCGATGCCGACATCCACCAGGATCCGTCCGGTGACCGACGTATTTCCTCCGTAGACAATTGTTCCTGTGGGAACTTGCCAATCGGGCGGACTGCCAGGCACCTGTGCGAGGCCGCTGGGTGTCAAGTTGGTGTAGGCAAAGCCAGTGGTTTGTTCGGTCAACCCGACGTGCACACCGGATTTTCCGAGGGTGTAACCGGCCCGCATTGAGCCGGTTTTCATTTGGTCAAAGTTGAGAAACGCGTTGTATTGTTGGTTGTATTGATCGGTGTTGTTGGGGCTAGTGCTGGTTCCGGACGGGTCTATGCCTACTCCGAAATTCGATGCGGTTCCCAAAATGCCAGGATTGGCGGCATAGGTTGCCACTTGGTTGGGTTGTAAGGTTAGCGTGTGGCTCGAGAACGGGATAAGTGTTCCGTCGGTGAGGATCACGTTGCCGGAGGCAATGTTTGTTTGAAATGCGGCGGCTCCGCCTTGAGCGGTGATGGATTGAGCCACCAGCACGGGCAGGGTGGATTTTGCCGGTCCCGTCACACCTCCCACGGCAGTCGCCTGGGGAAAACTGATCGTCAAATCCGCCCACGTGCCTTGAAAAAGGCGCTTGCTGCTGCTGAGGTAGAGATCTCCCGCCACGCCGGTCGGCGTGTAGTCGGACGGCAGCATGTTTGCGCTGACATACAATCCACGGGAGCCGGTGTCCAAAATGATATCGTGCGTTGTGCCTAGGATTTCGACGGCAACGGTTGATGCCGCCGGTGACGCCGTGCCATAACCCGGAGTGTTGAAATACGGAATGTGATACTGCTCTTGGAAGCCCGTGTAGCCGAACTGAGGATTCAAGGCTGGTGCCTGCGCATGCAAAACACCCAAACTCGCGGCCAACAGAACGAGGGAACAGGAAATCGCTTTGAGTCTGGCAGGCAGTCGCTTTTTGTTCGGTGCGATCGGTTGCCTCTTCATTCCATTCGAACGTCGCGATTCCATTTTGACTGCGTAGTGAAATGCCGAAGTGAGGTCAAGTTCGGCTCCTAGCGAACAGCGATTTCGTCGAACACGTCATGCGTCAACGGCGTTGAGATAGGTAAGCTAAGGCGGGTGCTGTCAAAATCGCCTCGTGCCAGTGCCCGCTGGGCGTCCGTGCTTGTTTTACGGGGCAGACGAGGCTATCGTCACAGGTATGGAGACAGCTGCGATTCGGATTTTGCCTGTCGAGAACCGTGACCGTTTGCAGGTGCTGGCGGAGTCGCAATTGCTCGACTCGCTGCCTGAGGAGTCGTTTGACCGCTACACCCGCATTGCGGCGGCTGTGCTCAAATCTGATGTGTTGCTTGTCTCTTTGGTGGACGCCGATCGGCAATTTTTTAAAAGCCAAATCGGGCTCCCTCCGCCTTACGACAAGACGCGCGAAACCCCGCTGACCCATTCGTTTTGCCAAATCGTCGTCCGTGAGGGAAAGCCTTTGATTGTCGAGGACGCCCGGACCGACGCACGGGTGTGCAACAACCTGGCGATCCGCGACCTGAACGTGATTTCCTACCTTGGGATGCCCATCGTTTCGCAGGAGGGTTTTGTTTTTGGATCGCTTTGTGCGATCAACTCGCGTCCCAAAGTCTGGTCGTCCGAGGATCGTCAAATGCTGGAGGACCTCGCAGGTGCGGTTTCCACCGAGGTCCATCTGCGGCAAAATGAGCTCGCGCTCCGCGAATCGGTCGATCTCCTTCGTGAGGCCGAGGAGCGCCGCGAAAAAAGCTTGCACATGCTCGTCCACGATATGCGGAATCCGGCGGGCGCGATCCTCTCGATCACCGAGTTGCTTGAGGCGTCTCCGGACGGGCTCAACGACGAACAGCGTGAATTGCTCGAGACCTGCCGCGAGTCCGCTGAAAACCTGCTGGGAATGATCCGCGACCTTCTTGAGATCAACAAACTTCAATCCGATGAAAATGTCGAAAACCGCGACGCCGTCGCCGTTCTGCCGCTTCTTCTCCGCGTCGCGCGAATCATTCAACCATCCCTGAGCGCTGTGGGAATCCGGCTCTCCGTGGACTGTGCGAACGAAGGCGAATCGGTCCCGGCCGACGAGCGCCAGATCGAGCGTGTGCTCCTGAATCTCCTCTCGAATGCCGGAAAGTTTTCGCCGGCGGGCTCGACCATCTCACTTTCCGCGCGTGCAGACCGGATGGACGGAGCAAAAGGGATTTGGTTTGCAGTGCAGGACGCTGGGCCCGGTGTGCCCGATGCAGAAAAAGAAGCGATTTTCCTCCAGTATGTTACTGGTTCGACCAAGGGGGCGCGAGGGATGGCGTCGTTCGGAATCGGTCTTGCGTTCTGCAAGATGGCCGTCGAAGCCCATCACGGGCGGATCCGAGTCGTCGATGCGCCCGGCGGAGGCAGTGTCTTTGAGTTTTTTCTGCCCGCCTGATCGGTTTTTGACTGAACCGTTTGTTCGGCTCGGGGCAATTTCAGGAGGATTTTCGTAGGCATCGCCTGAGTTTTGTGATCTCTCATTGTCGTGATTAAGCGCACCATTTTTTCTAGTATTGTTTGCGTCCTCGCGTTGAGTTCCTGCAGCTCGGTCGGGGTCTATTCCGTGGAGAGTAATGCGACCCGACTCCGCAATGCGCCCACGCACGTTTGGGTGGAGCGCTTTAGTGCGCCCATGTCGGCCTTCCAACTTGGCGAGCGCACGGCGAGTGAAAAACGCGTGCTCCGCGACGAGATCGTCGCTAACCTTGCTCGGAGCACGGCGGCGCAGATCCGCGTCCATGCGGCGAACTCATCGGTCATGGGCCCAACGAGCAGAGTGTCACCCGGAGCATGGGTTGTTCGGGGGCAGATTAACCGCGTTGATCAGGGCAGTCGGGCCCTGCGCGCGGGAATCGGCTTTGGCATGGGCCGCACAGAAATGCGCACCAATGTATCGGTCTTCCTTGTAACCGAATCGGGTCTGGTGCCGCTGATGCGCTTTAATACCACGGGTGGATCGGGCATGGAGCCTGGTGTCGCTTTTGGACTTGCAACCGGCGGAGCCAGCACGGTGGCTACTGTGGCCAGCGCCGGGTTGGGAAGCCTGCCGGGAGTAAGCACGGATATCGACCGGACGTCGTATGAAATCGCAGCGGTTCTATCCGTCCAACTCCAGCAGAATGGGCTCTTGGGAGCGTCGAGGACGGCAATTCAACCCCACATGCGCGGGCAGTTGCCGACTACGGTCAACTTGAGCCGCGCTATTCCTGCACCGCTGAGACCTCACTAGCCTGACCAGCAGGTTGGCCTCTCCGATTGCGATCGGTTAGCGAAATTCTTTTTTAATCCGCGCGGAGCGGGTTTGACATTTTTTCGATAACATTGTGAACTAATCCAATATGACATGGCTAATCATCGCTGGTGGTGTTTTTGTCGGTAGTGCCCTCCAGGCTCCCGAACTTCCCGATATGTATAACTTTACGTTGGCCGGAGAGCGTGTGCTTGCCAGCGAAGTGGTTTGCCGTAACCGTTGGGGCACCCCGATGTTGCCGGATGGCAAGGGTGGCTACAGCCTGATCGCTCCGATCAACGCAGAATTCATCGCACGCAGTGTGATCATCCCGCCGAAAACGTATGGACCGGTTTTCCGTCCGATCGACCAACCACCGGCCCCGGTCGTCGAATAACCAGCAGTTTTTCACGCTGGTTCATGCATGAGATAGACGCGTCGGGATCGGCGTGTGCGGACCTCCCAATAGTTTTGGCGGTCCAATTACCGGCCCGGGCAGGGAGTCAGGAGAGTGATCAAAAACTTTCAGTTTGGTTTGCGGAGTCATGCCTGCCGCTCGAAATCGACGTGGGGTGCCATCGGGGTGCATTCGTTGTTGAAATGGCGGGCCGATATCCGGGATCAAGATTTCTTGGAATTGAGCGTCAGCGGAGTCGCGCCGAACGCTGCGGGTCAAAGCTCCGACGGCTCGAATTGGCCAACGGGTATGTCGTTCAAGGCGATGGGTTGGATGTGGCTTCCCGGATGTTGCCTGATCGATCCGTTGCAAAAATTCACGTTTCCTTTCCGGATCCATGGCCTAAACGCAGGCATCATGTGCGACGGATGGTGAACGAGGAATTTCTTCGCACGGCGCATCGGTTGCTTACCGCGGATGGTGAACTCCGGTTGATGACCGACGACGAACCGTATTTCCGGGCAATGGAATCGGCCGCGAATCAAACCGCTGCGCTTTGGACCGAGGTGCCGTGGGACGATGGACGCGAGGTCGCGAAAACTGAGTTTCAGCGCAAGTTTGCCGCCAAGGGTCTTGTTCCGTTCAGGCTCGCGTTGCGTGTTCGTGGTTAGTAAGCAGTTCGCGGTAGTAACCTTCCAGCGCCGAGATTGCGCGTGATTGCTCGAAGTTTTCTCTCACCGATTCGGAGGCGTGTGCGCTGAATGATTTGTAAAGTTCCGGGTTTTCGGCCAGTCGGAGCAGCGAGGCAGCAAGTGCCGGCACGTCCCGCTCCGGAGTGAGCAGCCCGTCTTTACCATCCGTCACCGCCTCGGGAATCCCACCGTGCCATGTGGCGACCACGGGGAGGCCGGTGGACATGGCTTCGAGCATTGCGTTGGGCACGCCCTCTTGGTCGAGTCTGGCGGTGGTTTGACTCGGATGCACAAAGACGTGGGCCTCTTGGTAAAGCGCTGCGAGATTTGCTTGCGACTGGAATCCCGGAAAATCGACGCAACCGCTGACGCCAAGCTCCGAGGCGAGCGAGCGAAGGTCTGATAGCAGGCCACCATCGCCGGCGATCGTGAGTTTCGACTTCGGATAGACTTCACGGAATGAAGCGAATGCTCTCAACGTCACATCGATCCCCTTCTTTTCGATCAATCGGCACGCTTGCACCAGGTGCCATGCGCCGTCGCTCGGGGCGTTGCGCTGCACGAACGGGAAATCATCCAGCGGGATTCCAGTTCGGTTGATCCGGATTTTTTCTCTCGTGCAGCCCAACTCGACGAGTCGCGTTGCCAGCGATTCGCTGCGAGCCAGCACCATGGGGAGCGTTTGGAGCAGGGCTCGAAGGCTTTGGTTGTAATGGTCGTCGGCCTCGCGAAGCATGATATCCATGCCGTGAAACGACACCACCGACGGCCCGGTCCAGTTCCGCAAAAACGGAAGCAGATGCACGCCGGTGTGCCCGAAATACACATGCAGCAGGTCGGCATGACGGCGATCCAACGCCGAGCAAAGCTGATCGTATTCGCCACGGTAAAACACCGCCTCCATGCGACGGATGTATTTTTTGTGAAAGCGGGCGAGGAAATTGATCCTCGGGCGGGGCAAAACATCGACATCCCCGAATGGGAAAACCTCCGGATTTTCGCGCGACTTGGTGAGCACGAATGTCTGGAACTCCCGCAAGCCAGTCACCTGCCGGTAAATGTGGCGCATCTCCGGTTTTAGAAAGGTAGTGCAATAGCTGGCGACGACGGGCATGGCAGAGGCTTAGTAACATCCTTGGCAGGTCGGCATCAGACCAGACGAAAATGCAAATTGTGCCTTGGCTGCCGCGCTTGCCGAATGCGGGGACACGGAGTAGGTTTAGCGCAACCAAGAAACCTTCGGGCGTTCAACGGGAGAAATTATGGCAAATGCAATGGTAGTCGGGATCGGCGGGGTCGGATCGGTGATTGGGCAGAGGCTGCACGAGTATGACTGTTTTGACCGCATCGTGCTGGCGGACATGGAGACGACGTTTGCCGATCAATTGGCAGCACGCACTCCGCGCAACCGGTTTGAGGTCGTCCAGTGTAACGCGATGGACACGGCGCGCTTGACGGCATTGATGGAAAAACATCGCGTCGAGGTGACCTGCAACGCCTGCGTCTGCCAAACGAACCACTCGGTCCTCGAAGCATGCCTGCGTGCCGGGTCGCATTACATCGACATGGCGGCCGACATCTACTCGCCGCCGGGTGTGAAAAAGCAGGGAAAAAATTCCTACGAAGCGGAAATCGAGAAATATAACCAAAAGTATTTGGATCGTGGACTGGCGGGCATCCTGTGCATGGGCATGGACCCGGGAGCCGTGAATGTTTTCGCGCGATGGGCAATGGACCGACTCGATACCGCGAGCAGCATTCGTGTGCTGGACGCCGACAACGCGGAGGTGAGGGGATACCGGTTTGCGGTCTTGTTTTCTCCTGAGACGTTTTTTGAAGAGCTTGGCGCGACGCCATATTTTGTTCGCGATGGGCGTGTGACCGGCGGCAAACCGCTGGAAACCGAGGTCGAGTGGGTGCGATTTCCGGACCCGATCGGATTGCAGAAAACTTACGCAGTCGCGCACGAAGAGGGAGTGAGCCTCGGGATCTATCCGCCGTTCGTGGAAAAGGGTGTGCGATACTCGGTCTTCAAATACAGCGTGCCTGACAAGGTCGTGAACATTTCTAAGACGCTCCAGCTCCTCAATCTGGATTCATGGAAAAAAATCCGCGTCGATGGTGTCGATGTCGCACCGGTCCGCGTCGCCAGCGCGAGTCTGCCAAAGCCTGCCCAACTAGGCGCGACCGTGGATGGTTTTTCCTGCGTCGGCACTGAGGTACGCGGAACCAAGGACCGCAAGCGCGTCGAATATTTTGTTTACTCGATGGATAGCCACCGCGAGACCTATGAAAAATACGGCTACTCGCTCACGCTGGTCCAAACCGGAATCCCTCCTGCGCTGACGGCCAAGCTGCTCGTGACCGGCCTTATCCCGGAACGTGGAGTCATGATGCCTGAGGCGTTGAACCCAGACGAGCTCATGGCAAATTTCTCGCGCGAAGGTCTGCCAATTTTCGTCGAGCGCCGGGAAGTCGAGCGGTTGTAGCGGGTGCCGATTTCGGAAGCCGTGCGTGGGTTTTATTTCGGTTCGTTGCCGCTCAGGAAATTGTTGCGGCACAACTTGGCGTATAGTCCACCTTGCGCGAGCAGGCTGTCGTGTTTGCCTCGCTCGATGATCTTGCCCCGTTCGAGCACGAGGATTTGATCCGCGTGCTGCACGGTGGATAGCCGATGCGCAATGACAAAACTTGTGCGATTGGACATGAGTCGGTCGAGCGCCGACTGAATGAGGCGCTCTGTCGTCGTATCCACGCTGGCCGTCGCTTCATCGAGAATCAGGATGGGTGGGTTTTTCAGCAGCGCGCGGGCGATCGAAATTCGTTGTTTTTCTCCTACGCTCAGTTTGATGCCGCGTTCTCCGACCGGGCTGTGCAGGCCCTCCGGCATTCGGCGCACGAAGTCTTCCGCATTGGCCGCGCGCAGGGCTTCCCACATTTGGTCATCGGTAGCTTCCGGATTCCCGACACGCAGGTTCTCGGCGGTCGTCCCGTTGAATAAAAAACTCTCCTGCGTGACCATCGCAATCGACTCACGAAGGTGGCGTTTTGAGATGTCGTTGATCGGCGTGCCATCCAACGAGATCGTCCCGCTCGTTGCTTCGTAAAAGCGCACCAGCAAATTGACCAGTGTGCTTTTCCCGGCCCCGGTAGGTCCCACCAGCGCAATCATCTCCCCGGGAGTAGCGTGGAACGAAATATCGGACAGGATGCTGGACGATTCCCCGTAGGAAAACGCTACGTTTTGATATCGCACATCACCTGCGATTCGACGCGCGGATGTGCTGTCATCGGCGGCTCCCGAAATTCCAGGCTCGGCGTCAGCGTCCATGATTTCAAACACGCGCTCACCGGCGGCCCGGCCAGCTTGGATGATCTGGTTCAGCGAATGCAACCGCCCCACCGGATCGTATAAAAATGGTGCGATCACCGTGAATGCAAAAAGCGTCCCAATATCCATGGACCCCTGGAGCACAAGCATCCCACCAACGCCCACGACGGCCACCAGTCCGCACGAGGTGAAAAATGTCATCGATGGGCTGTAAAGCGCCCAAGCACGCATCACGACAAGCGTGGAGTCCGCAAGCTTCCTGCTGGCCTTGTCAAAACGTGCATGTTCGCGTGTCTCGCCGACATACGTCTTGATTTGCCGGATTCCCGCGAGATTGTCGTGAAGCAGCGAATTCATCGCCGACGCCGCCTTACGTTGTTGCCGGTAGCGCGAGCGGGCTGTGACCGTATACAGGACTGCTCCCGCCGCAAGAAATGGGATCGGTGCCGCCGCCACGGCTGCCATGACCGGGTTGTAGTAAATCATGACGCCAATCACGATCACGATCTGCAAGATCGCGACCGACCCTTGCTCGATACCGTCAATTAACACCCGCTCGACCGAGGTCACATCTTCCACCAGTCGTGTCATGATGTCACCCGTCGCACGGTCATCGAACCACGTCAGCGGTAATTGCTGGATATGCCCATACAGATCGCTCCGGAGGTCGCAGATGACTTTTTGTTCGAAGATGTTATTGAGAATAATCCGTAACCAGCTGAGCAACCCCTGAATCAAAAACGCCCCGAACGCCGTGAGAATCAAGGGCGGCAACAACTCCGGCTGGTCACCCCGGATTCCATCGTCGATAATGCGACGCGTGACATCAGGAAAAACAATCACCATCAGCGTGCCGGTGATCGCAGTCGTGAAGGTGCCTGCAGCAAGCCAAGGATAACGGCGGAGGTAACGAAAAACGCGGAATGTCTGCTGCATGAATGGACGTCAAATGTAGTCGAGCGGTATGCGACGCGCAACGATTCAAGTCGTGCTCTTCTCCACGACTACTGACGCTTTTGATTGTCTCTCGGGCAGATATGGAATAGGCAGCCATCCATGACAGAAATCTTCATGACACAGGGTCGGGCCTGGTTGTTTGCCATGTTGTTTGTGGTCGCGGCGGCATCGCCCTCATTAGCAGATGAAATGCGCACGTGGACCAGCCGGGACGGCACCGCGTCGCTGGAGGCCCGTTTCCTTCGGCAAAAGGGCGATGACGTCACGCTCATCTTGCCCAATGGTCGCTCGCAGATCGTCAAACGTGAATTTTTGTCAGAGGCGGATGTGGCATGGGTGGACGCCGCGTTGGAGGCCAAAGCGGCCAGCGAAAAAGTCGCTGCGGGAGGCGCTTCGGGCGCATCGAACGCCAAAATCCCGAAGGCGCTGAACGGGCGGTTGGTCGATGCGGACGGCAAAGCCATCACCCTCGGCGCGGATGGCAGCGCGGTCCCGAAATTCTACCTCTTTTACTACTCCGCCTCATGGTGCGGGCCCTGCGTGGCATTCACCCCCGATCTCGTCCGGTTTTACAATCGGATGAAAACATCCAACCCTGATTTTGTCGTGGTTCTGGTGCCAAGTGACCGCTCCGCCGAGGACGCGCTTGCCTACATGAAAAAGGCGCGCATGTCATTCCCCGGCGTCGATTACGACAAAATGAACCGCTCTGGCATTCCGGATAATCCGGGAAACACGATTCCGGCAATGCGGCTGACAGATGAAAATGGAGTGGACCTTTTGACTACTGCGGACACCCCGCGCTCCGAGTTTCTGGACGAAGCACAAAAGCTGATTGCCGCCAAATCCGAAGGCTGAGCAACGCGCGGTCTGGCTGATCTTTCGCGCTGGACCCAATGCAAGATCGATCAAGCCGGAAATCAGGAGATTCGGCGGCAGTGCGGAACGCCCCCTTGACGCGCACGACAAAAGCGGTCAGAACAACGCCGTGAAAACTCTTCGACAGTGGTTTGCGGTGCTGGTTGTTATCGCAGCCGTCGGGAATGGCGAGGCGCAGGCCAGTCTGACGCTGCTCAGCAATCTCCCGTCCAATGATGGCGGCGGTGGGTCCACTACCGATACGGAACAGCGCGCCGTCTCGTTCACCACGCTGTCTTCCTCATTTCTGGTGACGGCGGTTACGTTGAGGCTAGAGAGTTACGAATCGAACACGGATTTTGCTCAGTTGAGCATTCACTCGAACGGCGGAAGCTCGCCTGGGAGCCAAATCGGCGGCACATTCACCGCACCGGCATCAAGCAGCAATACCGCAGCAAATTTTACGTTCACAAGCACGGGAGTTCATCTCAACCCGAACACAAACTACTGGGTCGTCATCAAAGGGGCAAGCGGCACGCAGGCGTTTACTTGGAACCGTTCAGAGCCCGTCGTGACCCCGCCAACGACTTCTTATGCAACGTTTGTCAATCAGTGGATCAGCTACAATTCAGGGGATACATGGGCGGTCGGCTCCAATGGAGCGCATTCCTTCGCGATCGTCGGCGTTCCCGAACCCAATGCAACGGCGCAAGTCCTCGGAATTGCGCTGATTGGGATGATCCTTCTACGGCAATCAAGACGCCTCATGGCTTGAAGCGGGCGATCAACAGCGAGAGATAGAAGACGTGAACCGACGTCAATTCCTGCGCTTGGGTGCCTACGTTTCGGGCGGCTTGATTTCCGGCCTCCCGCTGAGGTTTGTTCATGGGTCGGAGGCTGATCCATCACTGCGGATATTATTTTTCTCCGATGTCCATGCCATGCTCGAACATGACGCTCCGGCAAAGCTGCGGGAAACGGCGAGACGCATCGCGGATATTCCCTTTGATCTCGTCATTGGTGGAGGCGACTTCGTTCATGGTGGCTTCGGCTCGCTACCGTCCGAAATGGAACCTCGGTTTGCTCAGGCCAAAACGTTTCTCCAAGCGATCGGACACCCGGTGGAAGCCGTATTGGGAAATCACGATATGGTCGGAGTGCGTCCGGACGATGGCTCGGAACCGAATTCCGAACCAACCCGTCTCTTCGGCGAACTGACCGGGCACACCCGGTTCTGGCGTCGCTTTGATCGCAACGGATACCGGTTTTTCGTCCTCCAATCGGTCGAGCCGGTCGATGCGCCTGAGCGCTATCATGGTCGGATCAGCGCCGACCAACTGGCGTGGTTAAAAGATGAACTGGCATCCACCCCGCCGGACATGCCGCTGGTGATTTGCAGCCATATCCCTCTGCGCACCACGTTTAAGCAGGTTCAAGATGGCCCACTGGCTCCACTCGCGCCGAATCTTGTGGTTCAAAATGCAAATGATGTCCTGGCACTATTTGAAAATCATCGTCTGCTGCTCGTCCTTCAAGGGCACCTGCACGTGAATGAATCAATCCGATGGAACCAGACCGAGTTCCTGATGGGCGGAGCCGTCTGTGGCGCATGGTGGAAAGGGGCAAATCAGGGGACCTTACCGGGATTCGGATTGGTCCAACTAGGCCCTCCGAATCGCGCGAGATGGGAGTATTTTTCCTGAACGCCGTTTCGCGGACTTTCGCACTAGCCGTCGAAATCCGATCCCACCGTCATACATTCCGGGAAAGGTCCCGCGGTTGCACTGGCGTTTAGATTTGACCGAACTCCGGTGTCTGATACTCCGTGGCTCATGGAGAACAGCTGCCCAGGTGAAAATAAGACCATCGACCAGAATACCACCGCGGTGATCCCGAGGACCGTTCGAGACGAAACGTTTGATCTGCTGCGCGCGTTTGGGATCACCACTATTTTCGGAAATGTCGGGTCCACCGAGGAGACGTTTCTTCAGAATTTCCCATCCGATTTTCGCTACGTGCTGGGGTTGCAGGAAGCGTCTGTGGTCGGGATGGCCGACGGTTATGCGCAGGCGATGCGGCGACCGGCGCTGGTTAATATCCACACGGGTGCAGGCCTCGGAAACGCGATGGGAACCATCCTGACTGCCTATCAGAATAAAACCCCGCTCATCATCACGGCGGGGCAGCAACGACGCGAGATGTTGCTGATGGAACCGTGGCTGACCAATGTGGAACCGAACGCTGATGCCGAAGCCATGGGTGAAGTGGGCCTACGAACCCGTCCGCGCGGAGGATGTGCCTGCGGCATTCATGCGGGCGATTGCCACGGCCTTGCAACCGCCGGCCGGTCCGGTTTTTCTTTCACTTCCGCTCGATGATTGGGAGAAGCCCGCGCTCGGACCTGCCGTGGTGCGCTCGGTAGCAACACGCACTGCGCCTGACCCCGAGCGACTCGCGGAGTTTGTCGGCATCCTTCGACAGGCTGCCTCACCGGTTCTCATTTACGGCGCGTCAATCGCGCGATCCGAGGGATGGGACGAGGGGATCGCTCTGGCTGAGGCGCTCGGCGCACCGGTGTGGGCGGCACCCGCTTGCGAGCGTCCACCGTTTCCCGAAGACCATCCGCTTTACTGCGGTGGGCTGCCATTTGCCGCCGGTCCGCTGAGCAAAAAACTGGAAGGTCACGACGTGGCAATCATCATCGGCGCCCCGGTATTCCGATACTATCCGTTTGTTGAGGGACCGTACATCCCTGAGGGAATGCGCCTGCTGCACATTTCTGACGATCCGGCCGAGACGTCGCGTGCGCCGGTGGGCGAGAGCCTGATCGGCGACTCAAAGCTTGCGCTTGCGGCCATGCTCGAGCTGATGCGTGGGCACTCGCCCCGGGGGACTGGACCGCGTGAACGGCTTGCCCACCGCATGGCCGCCCATCCACCCGCAGCCGAGCAATCACCCGAGCCGGGCAGACTAACCCCGTCGCAGGTATTTGCTGCACTGAATGCAGTCCGCCTTCCGGGAACCATCGTGGTCAATGAAAGCCCGTCGAACGTCGGGGCATTCCATCAGGAATGGGCCATCACCGAGCCCGATACCTTCTTTACATTTGCGAGCGGCGGGCTCGGATGGGATTTACCCGCATCTGTCGGGATCGCGCTCGCCGAGCGCGACAGCGGGCGCAACCGGCCCATCCTTATGGTCATCGGTGATGGTTCGTTTCAGTATTCCGTCCAGTCGATCTGGACAGCGGCCCTTCACCGCCTGCCGCTCCTCATCGTCGTCCTGCGCAACGAGGAATACTGCATCCTCAAGGCGTTCGCAGAGTTCCAAAACAACCCTGGCGTGCCGGGCTTTGATTTGCCTGGACTCGACATCGTCTCGCTCGCTCGCGGCTACGGGTGCGAGGCGGCCCGCATCGACACGATCGATGAAATCCAAACCGCCGCCCTCAAGGCATGGAGCGCCGACGGTCCGACCGTTCTGGAAATCCCGATTACCAAGGCGGTTCCACCGCTCATTTGACCTGCGACCTCCCGCGACGAGGCCGGAACAAAACGAAAACTAATCCGCTACCACTCGCCGGTTTCCGGATTCCAGTTGGCCATGCGACGCTGGATTTCTTCGGGTGAAACATCCTCGATGTGGGTGCAAACCGCCCATCGGAATCCAAAAGGATCGCGTACCATCGCGCTGCGTTCACCCCATGGATAGCTGGTCGGTGGACGCAAAAGTTCAGCGCCGGCGGCGACTGCTTGACTTGTAAGGGCGTCGCAATCAGGAACGTAGAGGTTCAGGCTGAGCGGGCAGCCACCAACCGCCTCCGGACTCAAAGCACCCCATGCGACATCCTCATCGCAGAACATCACAATCGAATCTCCGATTTGGAACTCCCCGTGCATCACTCCACCGTTGCCGTCCGGCATAGAAAATCGCTCCACCGCGTCGAAGGCCTCTTTGTAAAAAGCGAGCGCTTTGGTGGCGCCGCGCAGATTGAGGGAGGGAGTCAATGTGTGATAGCCGTCAGGAATTCCAGGGGATTTCATAATGTGCGAAGCTCACACCGTTTCGGAAATTTAATCAATCCTTGGAAAATGACGGATGTGTAACAATTGGCTTAACACAGGCTTTATTCAAAGCCGGAGGCCGGTTGCTGACTCGAAGAGGTGAACTTTTTCGCAGTTCACTACGAACGAGAGGCGACGGCCGACGAAGGTCTGATCGAGTGCTGCGTGGCTACGACTGATCATCGAATGCTGCCCCGTCGTGATGTAGAGGTATGTTTCTGATCCCATGGGTTCGACGAGTTCCACGACGGCGCGAAAGGTTTTGGCGGCGTCTGCGCTGGTGTCAAACACGGCATCGCAATCCTCGGGTCTGATCCCGAGCGTGATGTCTTTTCCGATTTGTGATGCGAGCGCCGGGCGGGAACCCAGGTTCAGCTCCACGCTGCCTTTGCCACTCTCCCGGAAGGTCACGGAGTCGCCGCTTTTGTGGAGAGTGCCGGTGACAAGATTCATCTGCGGGGAGCCCAGAAACCCTGCCACAAAGACTTTACTCGGATTGTGATAAAGGTGGAGTGGAGCATCTGCTTGCTGAATCAATCCGTCTTTCATTACGACGATGCGCGTGCCCATGGTCATCGCTTCCACCTGATCGTGGGTGACATAAATCATCGTCGCCTGAAGCCGCTGGTGGAGCTTTGTGAGCTCGGTGCGCATCTGAACGCGCATCTTAGCGTCCAAATTGGAAAGTGGTTCGTCGAATAAAAAGACCTTTGGTTGGCGCACGATGGCCCGGCCGACTGCCACACGCTGGCGTTGACCACCCGAGAGTGCTTTGGGTTTTCTGTCGAGATAGGATTCAATCCCGAGAATGCCAGCGGCTTCCATGACACGTTTTTTGATTTCCTCCTTTGGCACTTTGCGGAGTTTCAGGCCGAACGCCATGTTGTCGTAAACGCTCATGTGCGGATAGAGCGCGTAGTTTTGAAAAACCATGGCGATATCGCGGTCCTTGGGCGGGACATCGTTAATTCTGCGGTCGCCAATAAAGATATCGCCCCGAGAGATTTCCTCGAGGCCGGCAATCATTCGCAACGTCGTGGATTTTCCGCATCCAGACGGCCCAACAAAAACGACAAATTCGCGATCTTTGATATCCAAACAAAAGTCGGTGACGGCGACTACGGGCGCTCCCTTTTCGGATGGGTATTCCTTATAAACGTTGCGCAATGAGACAGTTGCCATATGGGGGTTGTGTGATTCTGAGTTGGGGCGCCCTTGGATTTATGCGCTCCATTGGGCAGTTCAGAGCGCGAATTACCGTGAACTTACGGAGGTCTCCGCGCAGGGGCAAGTCCTGCGAAAAGTCTGCCCGGTCCGCAGATTGAGATCTGAAATGGGGCTCGAGCCCTACTCGAGCGAGTCGGTCGCAAACTTGGCTGCCCCGATGAGGGCTGCATTATCATTCAAAACGACCTTCAGCGGCATGGTCTCCATAAGTTGTTCCATCCGACCCTTGGCGTTGAATGCCGCCCGGAATGCAGGGGTTTTCAGTTTCCAAAGGATCTTGGACGGTATGCCGCCGCCTAAATAAACTCCGCCTGTGGCCATTGCTTTCAGGGCAAAGTTCGCTGCCTCATGGGCAAGGCATTCCGCAAAAATATCCAAGGCCTGAACGCAAATCGGACATTTCGCGGAGGTCGCATACGTGACAATGACCTTGCCCGGTTGCTCGACTTTCATGGCGGCGGCCACTTCTGGAAGCTCGGGCGTGCTGCCGGTGTCGCGGAGGAAGGCATAGATGTTTCCAAAACCTAGACCGGACACCACACGTTCCACGCTCACGTGTCCAAACCGGCTCTGGAGATACGATAAAAGCTGCACCTCGACGTCGGAGCGGGGCGCAAAGTCGGAGTGTCCGCCCTCGCAAGCCCACACGCGGTGGTGTTTACCATCCCAGTAAAGGCCGCCTTCGCCAAGTCCAGTGCCGGGCGAAATGATGCACCGGTTGCCCTCGCTGGCTACAAATCCGGGTTGGATCACCTCAAATTCATTTTCCGCCAATTCGCTGAGTCCGTATGCGTTTGCAGCCAGATCGTTGAGCAAGTGGACATTCGTTGTTTTCAGGTCGTTGATGAGTGAATACCCATCAGCGGGCCAGCGCAGGTTTGTCGGTTGGGAGCGTTTGTCGCGGACGGGGCCGGGAACTCCGAAGCACGCGGCCTCGATCGGACGATCGGACTTCGTAAGAAACTTGGCAACGATCGCGTTGAGACTATCGAAATCAGCGCTCGGAAACCGCTTGTTCCGGAGCATTTCGAGCTTCCCCGAGTCTCTGAGCTCATACAGCGCGAGGTTGGTTTTTGTGCCGCCGATATCTCCGGCGAGGATGGTGCGTGTTGTTGCTGACATTCAAAAATTGCGCGGAGCTGATCGGCTCCGGTTCCGCTCCTATGTGTCGGACTTCGGGTAGTGGTGCCATGCGTGACCGTCCCTTGCGAGGAGCTCGTCGGCCGCCTCAGGTCCCCACGTTCCGGCTTCGTAGTTTGGAAAATCCCGGGCTGGCAGTGCCTGCCACACGTCGAGGATCGGGTTCACAATCCTCCAGGAAGCATCCACCGAGTCGTATCGATGGAACAGCGATGTTTCGCCAATCATGCAGTCGTAGAGCAGCGTCTCATAACCAGTCGCGGCGGTGGCTTCACCAAATTCGTCGTAGCTAAAATTCAGCGGGACGTTGGAGATCGCAATTTTTGGCCCGGGACGTTTGGCGTGGATATCGAGGGTGATGCCCTCTTGCGGTTGGATGTGGAGGACCAGCCGGTTGGGTGCGATATTTTTTTCTGTCTTCTCGCCGAAGAGGAGCAATGGAGCGCGCCGGAAGCCGATGACGACCTCGGTCGTGTGTGCGGCAAGGCGTTTGCCCGAGCGGATGTAAAATGGCACTTCGGCCCAGCGCCAATTTTCGACGAACAACTTGAGCGCGACAAATGTCTCGGTGTTCGAGTGCGGGTTGACGTCGGGTTCCGTGCGATATGCGGGCACTTGCTTTCCGTCGATGATGCCGGCGGCGTATTGGCCCCGCACCGTGTTTTCAATGACCTCTTCGGGTTCCATCGGGCGGATCGCCTCGAGGACTTTTACTTTTTCGTTCCGCACAGCATCGCCGGTGATCGAGCTTGGTGGCTCCATGGCGATGAGTGATAGGACGGAAAGGATGTGGTTTTGCACCATGTCGCGCAACACGCCGGAGTGGTCATAATACCCGCCGCGGAGTTCGACGCCGAGTTCTTCAGCCACGGTGATCTGGACGTATTCGATATAGCGGCGGTTCCATGTCGGCTCGAACACGGAGTTTCCAAATCGGAAGACCATGATGTTTTGCACGGTTTCCTTTCCGAGGTAATGGTCGATCCGGTAAATCTGCGATTCCTTCAGCGTCCTGCAAAGATCGGCGTTCAGCGCACGCGCGCTGTCGAGATCCCGTCCAAACGGTTTTTCCACAATGACGCGACGCCAATCGTCAGCTTGCTCCGTGGTTAACCCCGCTTGGCCGAGTTGATCCGCTACCTTTGCGAACAACGTGGGTGTGATGGCCATGTAGAAAAGCACGTTCTTCGGGACGTTCCATGCCTTCTGCGCTTCCTCGATTTTTGCCTTGAGCTGCTGGAACGTGGCCGGGTCGTTGAAGTCGCCGTTGACGTAATACATCCGCTTGCTGAAATCATCCCAAATTGTCGAGTCGAACGGGCGGGTGGCAAACTCCTTGATGTCGGCCGTCGCTTTGTCGCGGAAATAGGCATCATCTCCCGGCGTCGAGGCGCATCCGACGACGGCGAAATTTTCCGGGAGCAGCTTGAGCGATTTGAGGTTGTATAGCGCGGGGAGCAGCTTGCGTTTGGTGAGATCGCCGGATGCGCCAAAAATGACGATTACGCAGGGGTCTCCGGGGCAGTCGTGGCCAGTGAGGGGCAGGTTTTGCGACATAGTTTTATGAACTTAAGCAAAACTGTGCCGCAAGTCAGCACCCGAATTTCGAATTAAACGTAACGTCGGGAGCTGATGAATTCCTGCAACGTCGCCTTCATTTCGGCGGACTGTGCGGCGTAGGAAAGTTCGCCGAGGCGGTTCGTCGTTTCTCCCGGATCGCTGGCTAGGTCGAAAAGCACATCGGACCCCCATTCGCCGAACGTCAGGTATTTGAGATTCCCGCGCTTGAGCATGAATTGATCGCTTTCGTATTGCGCAAATGTTTCGTTTCGCCACCGGATGACGCTGCGATCTAGCAATGGCACGAGGCTGCGGCCGTCCAAGTCGTCCGGCACGGGAACGTCCGCCATCTCACCAAGTGTAGGATGGAGGTCCACGAGGTTTACGTTTTCGCGCCGCTTGGATGGCGCGAAGCGGTCGGGCGCCCGGATGAATAGCGGCACCCGCGCACTCCCTTCGTAGAACATGCGTTTTCCCCAGAGCGCATGTTCACCAAGCATCTCGCCATGGTCGGCAGTGAAGACAATAATCCAGTCGTCGAGGTTTTGTCCGTGACTCTCCAGCGCGGTAAGCACCCGGCCAAACTCCGAGTCGGTTTGCTCTGCGAGCGCGTAGTAGGCGGCCGTAGCATTCAAAACGCCCTCCTCGGACACTATGCCGTTGCATGGAAGGGCACCGTGCCCCAGCACGCGATGGTTTGCAGCTTCCTCGTGCGTGCGGGCATGGACACGGCCGCGGTAGTAATTCATCAAGTCCGGCTGCGCGAGAAATGGAAAATGCGGCTGCTGCAAACTGACCATCATCAAAGTCGGAGGTCGTTCCTCGTGATCCCGGACATACATTCCACCTAGATACATATCCATCCATGCGATGGCACCGTCCACCGTGTAGCGGTCTTGGATCGTGGTTGGCGAGACGCCCGGTCCTGCCAGTTCGATCTCGGCGGCTCCCCGCCATTTCAGGCGGCCGATTTGGCCTCGGCCCTTGTTTGCCGGGGTGGCTGGCCAGTCGATCGCGCACTCGGCACCCACACGCTGCATCCAGCCCTGCATTTGATCCGGGCCCCGGTGGTGCAATTTCCCACACGCGACAGTTTGGTATCCGGCTTCGCTAAATGATCGTGCAAACGTCGGAGATCCCGGCGCGATATCGTCACCAAAATACTCACACCCGATGTGCAGCGGATACATGCCGGTTGCCAAACATTGCCGCGCCGGAACACACACCGGAGATGGGGTGTATGCGTTGTCGAAAACCACGGCGTCCCGCGCGAGTCGATCCAGATGCGGGGTCCGACAAACCGGATTGCCCATGAACCCCGGCAAATCAAAGCGAAACTCGTCCGCCATGAGAATCAAGATATTCGGCTGAGCGGCGGAGTTCATCGGGCGAGGCGGTGGATCAATCCTGCAGCCGCAAATCGACCGTCACAGATCGCGGATGCATCCCCCGGCACGGCGGAAGTGATGGTATAGCGGTCGGTGGCTTACACGGATGGAATGCGATGTCGCCGGCGCTCATCCGGAATGCTTTCACCGGCACAAGGGTTCCTTTTTTCGTGACAACCACATCGAGCGGCAAGTGGGGTGGTATCCCGGGATGCATACACGGATACAAACAACTCCGCCGATATCGCACCCCGGAGATGAGCATTCCATCTGCTTCTCCGAGCATTCGAAGCTGGCGGCCATGAACATAGATGTCGTGCTGAGCATCAAACTCCGGCGAAACAGCAAACTCGATCCGGTGCATCGAGGTATCCACAAACCGGCTGGTCGATCCGCCCTCAGTGGGCGTTTCACAAAGCAACGGCCAGCTCTCGTGCGCCTTGCGAACAATCAACGTCGAATCTGAATTTCCAAATTTCAGCAGCACCGGAAAGCGCCAACTTAAAATGTCATCATACCGTTCGATGGTCAGCGGACAACCCGCTTGATGCAACTGGGCGAGGACCAACTTCAGATCGTGTTTCAAATACGACGGCAGGAAGTATCGATCATGAAGTTCCAACTCAAAGCGGCGGAGTGGACCTTTCAACGGCTTTTCCAAGCATGCCGCTGCAATACACTCCCAGAGGAGGGCGATCGCTGACATCCAGTCTGCGCGGGGCAGCGACTCGATAGCGCGAAACTCGATCAGCCCAAGCATCCCGCCGGGCCATCCCGGATTCCAGAATTTATCGAAGCTGATTTCCGACCGGTGCGCATTTCCGGTGACATCGGTGTGGAGGTGGCGCAGCGTTTCATTGATCAGAGACCGATGATCGCCCTCGGGAAGGGATTCCAGAAAATGGTATCCCATTTCGACATCGAACAGCTCCTTTGCGCTTTCGTCGGGTCGGGGAGCCTGGGATGAGGCTCCGACGTAACAACCGGTGAAGATATAGGCCAGCGACGGGTGTCTTTGCCAGAAGCGAAGGATGGATGTGAGCCATGCAGGACGCACAAAAAACGGATTCGTCTCGACCGTCGGGCCGCCCCAAAGGAGATGGTTTCCGCCGCCTGTGCCGGCGGGGTAGTCGCCCGGCGGGGTTTTCCATGAGCGCAGTCCAACCGACTCCGCAGCATTCGTCACCTCGGAAATCCAGGAGTCGTAGTCCGACCATCCGCTGCAAACCGGCAAATTGATTTCCAGCACTCCGGGGTCGGCGGCGAGCCCGAGGGCAACCCACTCACCGGCCTCATCCTGCGGCACATACCCCTGGAGTTGATACTTTCCGATTTTGGCAGCTTTGAGCGCATCGCCTACTGCGCTGGCCAGGCTGGCGAATGCGTCCTGCCGGAGCGGGGGGGAAAATATATCCAGCCGTTTGTGTTGCAGTTCGACGACCAGCGCCCGCCGGGGCACACCTTCGGGAAGTAGATGCAATGGAAGCCGGAGACCAGCCTGTCCTTCGGCCGTGCTGAGCACACATTGCGCACGTTTGAGGGGCCACTTTGCGGAGACCCAATCGTCGCCCGTATGATCCAACGGCAGCACCCGGACGTCTGAGCCGGGAGTTTCTGTATCAGTGAATGGCAGCCACTTGCCGCGCACGCTGAGTAATTCAAGCAGCTTTTCACAAAACACCCGGATCGCATCCGCAGTCGCGGGGCGCGATCCGGGAGATGCTGCAAATAGGCTGCGCCCGTCGCGGCGTTTGATCATGCGGAGTGCCCATCGGGGGTTCACTTCGCCGGGGTAGTGTTTGCCCGGGCTGAAAAATACGACACCGCCGAGCATCGGGCCTTTGAGTAGGACGTTCGCCATTTGCTCCGCGTAGCCGAGTTTCGTTGGGCCGACCGCAGAAAATGTCCACTCGGTCCCGATTGGGTCCACGGGCACATACGTGGGCTCGCCACCCAACGTCATGGAGACGCCGTGGTCAGCAAATGTTTTCTGACTCCAAACTGCCGCTCGATTTTTCGATGCTGACATATGCCGTTTTATTTTTCTCTGGGTGTGATCGAAAGCGCACTTTCCAGGTGACTGCCGATGGTTTTTTTTCCGAAATAATGTCCATCCACCGGCGACACGTCCGCAGGCGTGATGCCGACGGCGGCCGTGATGAAGTGGTGGTCGCAGAGGATGCCGTTGGTTGGGTCCAGCCCAATCCATCCGGGTCCCGGCAGATACGCCTCCACCCACGCGTGCAGGGCGCCTTCTGCCCGCCGGTCCGCGACATCAAAATCGGGCGGCTCCCACAAAAACCCGCTGGCCAAACGCGCTGCGATGCCGTGGTGTCTGAGGGCCTCGGCAAAAAGGACTGCGAAATCGCGGCACGCGCCACATTCTTTTTGCAGTGTTTCCTGCGCGCTCCATGCCTCCCCTTCGTCACGGCGCGTGTATTCGAAGTTCTCGAAGATCCAGCGGTTCAGCGTCACCAATGCCTCCACGGTCGGCGTTGGAGCACCGGGCCGCAATCCGGTCGGGAGTTTTAAGGTGGGGTCCGTTTTGAGAAATGGCGCCAGCACGAACTGCTCGGTGGGCAAATACTCAAACGGCACCCGCAAGGCGCGCGACTCCAACAAAAAGTGGAACGGGTTGCGCTCTTTCAGCTCCAAATCGATTTCCAGTTGGTAGGGCAGGACGGATAGTTTTTCCGGATAAAAGCAATTGGCCGTGACATTATCAAAGAGGTCCCGCCGGAATTGCACGTCAGCGGACGGATCGGTTTGAAAACTGGTACGCTCGACGCGGCCAAAGAGGTCTGCGCGGGGAAAGAGCCTTACCCGGTGGGTGGAGAAGCTGGCCGCTTCCTCGTAGATGTAGTTCGCCTGATATCGAATAGCGATTTTCATGGCCGTGATGGAATCCTTTTCATTTTTACGCGCACCTTCATTTCCTGAGTTCCTGAGCCTTTGAATGTCCCTCGCACCGGGGCGGCATCGGCGCTGTCACGGCCATACGACACAGCGACGTGGCGCTCACCGCACCATTGCTTGTTTGTGGGGTCGAGTGCGACCCAGACCATGCCAGGCACCAACACCTCGACCCACGCATGGGTGGCCACGGAGCCGACGAGCCGGCTTGCCCGCTTTTGACCGGGCTTGGGTTTTGGTGGGTCGGTTTCAATATATCCGCAAACATACCGGGCAGGAATCCCCGCCGTCCGGAGAACACTGAGCATGATGTGTGCAAAATCCTGACAGACTCCGCGACGGTGCCGCCAGATCTCGGTCAACTCCGTCGCGTTGGTGGTCGTGCCGGGGCGGTAGGCGAAGGTCTCGTAAATCGCGGTGTTTAGCGTGGCCAGTGCCTCACCGACCGGTGCCCCGGGCGCGAAATACTTGCGCACCCACTTGGACGCCTCCCCGCCCAATGGCACCGAACCCGATGGCTGGAGATACGCGAAATAATCGATCGTTCCAGAGGAGACGACCTGCCGGACCTCAGCGACCGGAACGTCCAGCGCGTCAGTCGGGAGACTGACCGCAAACGTCTCGACGGTCGCCCGGTGCTCGATCAGCAAGCGGTCATGCCGCAAGGTGTGCGAGAAAAAGTTGGTCTCGTTTCCAAAGCTGTCGACGTATTCCGACGTGGGCAGTTCTGGATGGATCGCGATCTGGTGATCGCGGACCGCCTGAGCCGTGGTGTTCGGCGGGGTCAGGCGCGTTTCCAGATACGCCTCGATTGCGGGCACGCTGTAGCGGTAATCCGTGGTATGTAAGATATCAAATAGCATTTCCAAATCCCGCGAGTAATGGCTGCTCGGGCGGGCGCAGATGAATCTGATGGTTTAAAAACCCATCCGTTACGATGTGGTGGAGTTCCTGCGTGCCCTCGAGCAAAAGCTGGAGGTGCGTGAGGAGTTCGCTGTCCTTGGCGGTCGGGCGAGGTTTTTCTGAAACCAGATCGTCCTCGATTTCGAGTTCGGCGAGTCGTTCCCAGTCCACTTGATTGATCTGGTTGAGCAGCGTCTCGATTCCGCCAACCATGCGGATGGTGGCCGCAGACGGTTGATTTTGCTGGGTGTCGATGAGTTGCAGGCAGCGTCGCATGCACCGGGTCACGGATCGAGGGACCATCGGGTTTTGCCAGAGCATCTGAAGCACCGCGCCGGACTCAATGCGCATCTGGTAAACGCGCCGATAGACATCGCGGCAACTTAGCAGTCGCAAAAATGCGGACATCTGGATCTCTCGCGCGTGCTCACGGTCGCGGCCCGGCGAGCGAACGAGCGACTTCATCATGGAGTTCAAGGCATGGGCTGTCGTGATGGCGCGCTCGATTGACTCGCCAACCTCGCAAAAACTCCATCCGCCATCCGCGATCATCGTCGTCTGCGCAGTACCAAAAAACTGGGCCACGAGGTCTGTCGTATCATTGCAGAGCGAGCGGGTCACAACGGCACACTTTTCATCCGGGAGCTCAGCACGGAATTTTCGCTTTTCAAATCGATTCCGCAATTTGCTCAGCACGCCCCATGCTTCGAGGCTCAGGCATTCGAGAACCGATTCACCGTTCCATGTCGCGTGTTGGACCGCGCGGATTACGGCACCGGATTCCTCAAGGTCCAGCGTGAGCCGGTACCGGTCCTGCGCGCTGGAAATTGTGCGGCGGGACGATCGCTCGCCGTCGAGTGGTGGAAGCATGCGGTTCCATACGGGCCGGTAATGCATGCGCTCGGTTGGGTTGAGTTCCTCGGTTTCGAGCGCCTCAATCACCGAGATCATTCCAGCAAGGTTGCGTGCGCGCTCAAGATAGCGGCCAATCCAATAGAACGACTCCGCCACGCGGCTGGTGACATGGTTTGCGGGCAGACGGGTTTCCAATGCCACCCGGGGAGCAATGTCGTAATCGTATTGGTCTCCCGATAAAACCCATGTGTCTTTGCTTCCGCCGCCGAGTTCGGATGCAGTGAATGGCGCATCTTCCGACGATAGCCGGGTCAGAGCGCCGGGGAAGACCGTGTAGTCATTTTCTCCACGGCGGAGCGCAAATAATATGTGGTCCTGTTTGCCCAGCTCTTTGCGGCCGGCGTCGTAACATAGCGTCACGGCCTCGCACGTGGTTGGTTGCGCGACGTAGGCGGCCGGATTTTCCAGCACCTCCTGAATGACGAGTTGCTTCTTGCGTTCGTCGACCGGGCCACCGCCGGGCATGGATAAAATCCGCTCGCCATAGACCGGCCGAATGACAAATTGCTCAAAATCGTCCAGTACGATGGCCCGCTGGTCGAGGTCACCCAGCCAATAGGTCTCAAGCTCGTCTAAAATCGGGATTTCCCCGAGGTAGTATCGGATCAGTGCGGGTGCGAATGGCAGCAACGTCCGGTCGTCGACAAGCTGAGAGCCGACCGCGTTGATCATCGCGACAGTGCCCTTGCGAATGCAGTGAACGAGCCCGGGCACTCCAAGTCGCGAATCTCTGCGAAACGCGAGTGGGTCCAACCATTGATCAGCAATCCGGTTGTAAATCGCATGCACCCGCTCCAGCCCGGACACGGTTTTGAGATACACGTGATCGTTGTGAACCAAAAGGTCACCACCCTGAACCAACGGAATCCCCATGCGGCGCGCTAGAAAACTATGCTCCGAATAAACCGCACTCCCCTGTCCCGGCGAAAGCAATACCACCATCGGATCCGAATCCGCCGACAGGCAGCGCAGTTGTTCCAATATATCCGTCGGTGTGTCCGAGATCGAATGCAGCGAATAATCCTGGAAACTCTGCGGAATAACCCGCGCCAGTGCCCTCCGGTTTTGGATCATGTATGAGATCCCCGACGCGTGGCTGAAGTAATGGTGTTTTACGACAATACGACCACCGGGTTCTCGTCCGACGGCGATACCTGCGACGTGCAAATAGGCACCTTCCGGCACGGGCAATCCACACGCTGCCCGCTGATAGTGGGCGCTGCCGAGCACTTGCTGCACCGGGATGGTGCCCTGGCGAAGGATCCGGGCCTCGCCGTAAACATCGCGCAAGAAACACTCGTATGCATGCACCCGCTGCTTGACCCCTGCATCGAGCGGCTTCCACTCGTCGGTGGTAAAAATTTGCGGAGCCAAATCACAAAACCAAGGGCGCCGCCCCCACGGGCAGTCGCGCACGATATCAAACGTGACCCCCATCTCGCGCATCGTTGCCTCGAGCTGCTCGCCCAGTCGGCGCAACTCGACCCGTGGCAGATTAAGGCGGTTCAGCAATGGTCGATAGACCTCTCTCGGGCTGCCGTCGGATTCAAATAGCTCGTCCCATTCGACGGAAGGGCGGATTGGTCCTGATGGGATTGATTCGCTGACGGAATGCACGGATGTGACGCTTTGCATGAGAGGTCACCGGGTCAAGCCCAAAGAGGGAAATGTGGCAGCAATCGTTTCGGAAAACCCGGATTCACACGAAGTCGAGTGAATTTTCCGGGCTCGCTGGCACAAGTCCTGATTTGCGTAACAGACTCGCGTAAAGCCTGAGCGACGCTTTCCCGGATTCGTCCAAATCGAACATGATATTCTCGGTGAGATACTTCAGCGCGAAGGCAGGGTCATTGTCCTGCGCAGCGATCGACTCGCGGGATTGGAGTCCGGTTTCCTTCATCCGCCGGAGGTAATCTGCCAGCGCGCCGGGATTCGCGACTGCCGGATCGATCATCCAAACAGCAAAAACAAATGGCATGCCGGTATGAGTTTTCCATGCAGCTCCGAGGTCTAAAAACTGCCAGCCATCACGGGCATGCTCGATCCTGAACGCGATCGCCGGATCGCCGATCAAAAGCCGGGCGTCGTCAGCAGTGGTCGGGAACTCGCTAAACTCCGGATCAAGATGGTAAAAATCGTTGAGCACGATTTGGAGCAAGTGGGAGGACGTGCGCGAGGCAGGGTCAAGCGCGACCGAATCCAGTGCATCCAACGGCCCTCGATGCGCCAGAAAAACGCTGAACACCGGACCGTTGCTTCCGATGCACACGCCATCGGCAAGTGTCGCGCGCTCACGCCGCACGGCCTCGAACGCCGGCAACAATGCCGCGTCAAACAATCCAGCATTGAACTCCTCGGCCAGCGCCGATGGGACAGCGTATGAGCAAACTCCTTCTGCGGAGCACACCAGAGGACGGGCATTCAGATACGGCACGCTGCCCAGCCGATAGCTGTCGACCGGCGAGGTAACGTGGGTCGGCGAACCCGGTTGCATCACGCCGCCACCCGGGTGGACTTCGTGGGGATGCGCTCGTAAAATGTATTGCGCTGCATCGGGTCGCGACCCGCTTCGCGAATCGCCTTTTCCAACGCATACACCGTTTGTTCCTGCGGGGTAGTGGCTCCCGCCATGTGGAAGATTTTTTCTTCAACGATGGTGCCATGCAAATCGTCGACGCCGTAACTCAACGCCACCTGTGCCAATGGCAGCCCGAGGCTGATCCAATACGCGGTGATGTGCTCGATGTTATCCAGATAAATCCGGCTGACTGCGAGATTTCGCAACTCCTCGTGTGCGGTCGCGTGAGGGATACCTTGCAGTGCGGGGCGTGCGCCATCGGGCTCAAATGCAAACGGAATAAATCCGGTGAATCCGCCCGTCTCGTCTTGCAGTTCGCGCAGGCGTCGCAAATGGTCCACGCGGTGCGCCGTGGTTTCGATATGACCGTATAACATCGTGCAGGTGCTCCGTCCGCCAAGCTGGTGCCAGGTGCGATGCACCTCCGCCCACTCGTCGGCTGTTTCTTTGCCTACGCAAATCTGATCGCGAATCTCCTGATCAAAAATCTCAGCCCCTCCGCCAGTGATCGCTCCGAGCCCGTGATCGCGCAGCAGCACCAACGTATCAGCGAGCGGAAGTTTGAATACGCGGTCCGCTAAGTGTCGGATTTCGACTGCTGTAAACGCCTTGATGTAAAGGTCGGGGTCGAGCGCCCGGAGGCTCTGCAAAAGCTCTAGATACCAATCCTTGGTGAGTGTTGGATGCAGCCCGCCGACCATATGGATTTCCGTAATGCCATCGTCGAGTCCTTTGCGAACGGTTTCGGTGATTTCTGGAATCGCATACTCGAATGCGTGGGCGTCCCGCTTTTTTGCACCGAAGGCGCAGAATTGACATGAGAGAATGCAGACGTTCGAGTAGTTGATGTATCGGTTGTGGATATACGTCGCGATGTTTCCGTTTTTGCGTTCCCGCACAATATTGGCGATGGCTCCAAGACCATTCAAATCGCGGGTCTCGTAAAGCTCGACGCAGTCCGTATCAGAAATCCGCTGCCCCGCCTCCACTTTTTCCAGAATCGGGTGGAGTTCGCGTGCGATGAGTTTTCGATGAACAAAAGACATGTTTTCTTTCATTAACTATACGGGTGTCAGGTGCAATCAGGATTCTCCGAACTCAAAGGACATACCGATTTTCTCGACAGATGCATCCCGCCGGACCACGAGCGCGACCAGTAACAGAATCAGACCTAAAGCCGCATAGGATGCGGCAAATCCTCCTGCTGCCATCCAGCCGAACTTGGCGACCACCTGTCCGCCGGATAGTTCCCATCCGTGGAGAAGCCCACCCGCAGACAGCGCTGCGGCCGAGAAAGCGCACACACTCGCAGCAAATAGCCGGCGATCTATCGCAAATGCCGTAATGGCTGCAATCAGAAGACTCGACAGCAGGAACCCTTGGTTTAATGCGATGACCCCATCGATATACAACGCACTTCCAAACTTCGGCAACGCAACCTCCCAAGTCGTGCCGGTGGCTTGCAACGTGGTGTCGATCAATAGAAACGCCCATGCCCCAAGCGCAGGGATCAATCCCATCGCCACTGCAAGTGCGTGAGATTTTGGGGATTCTTGGAAGGCTTGTGCAGCCATAACGACACCGATCCAAATCAAAATCCCCAGAGTCGCTTCGAGTGGGATGATGCGTAGGATCAGGGTGGCTGTTCCGGTGAAGCACAGGATCGCAATCAGGACGCCATTGACGGCCGAGTAGCCGATGCGCGCACCCATGCCTTTCCATGCGGGATGACCGATGTAGATCGTCGTGGGAAACGGGCTGCCGAGGATGCCTGCGACAAGAGACCCGATTCCATTGGCTGCCAGTGATGATCGGGTTTCGTAGCGGTCACCTGCAGCCTCTGCGCTGTCCAAAGATTGAAGCGATCCCATGACGTTGAATAGCGCCATCGGGAATATGACCGAAAAATACTTCCAGCCCCCGCCCTCGGTAGTGAACGATAGCATCCCGGCGATGTCAGGTTTTGGAAAATGCCAGGCGATGGCCAGCGGCTCAGTTGACGGAGTGAACGAGGGAAGTCCTGCCCAGCGCAGACCCCATGCTGTCAGAGCGCCGATTACTATTGCTGCCAATCCGACCGGAAACCCAAACGGAAGGCGCGCTTTGGTGGCGTAACCCAATACGATTAACATCATGGGCACCAGCGCGACTGCCGGTGAGGCAAAAATCTGAAACGCAAACCCCATTGCAATAAACGTAATGGCGATGCCCGCCAGGGTCGCGAGGAGCGCGGCGCGGGGGAAAAACCGCCGGATCGGGTCTACTATAAATGCGCCTGCCAGCTCCAGCGCTCCACCTGCCAAACAAGCAAAAATGCCGGCCTGCCAAACTAAGTCGATGTTACCGGTTTCCCGCCAGACCGGTCCCATGATGAGGAAAATATAGGCGATCAGGCTGACCGTGTTGATTCCGTAGGGGAGTGCGGTGACGTCGTCGCGTCCGGATGCTTTCGCGAGTCGCCACGCCTGCCACGAATAAAAAACATTACCGAATAAAATCGAAATCGCAGCAGCGGGCAAAATCCGGCTGATGATGAGCTCCATCGGCAAGCCGCACACGAGCGGGCACAACACCGCGATCAAGAGCAGTTGAAGCAAATTGTCGACGAATAGCCCCGCCAGTCCGTCTGCATCACCGCGCACGAACCAACGCGGATGGCCCCCTCCGCCGGACTTGCTGCGCGATCTATTCATTCGGTTCCGTCCTTGCTGAATTCGATAGATTCGATGTTCACCGATAGCTCTGTCGGTTGGTCCGAGTTCAGTCCGTAGAATCGAAGTTGCACCTCACGCACGCGGCTCGGATCCAGCCGCGAGCCGGTGACAGTGTGCCCAAAAACCCACGGATGGAAGTCGGAGTACGCCAACCAAACCGTGGACGAGGGCGGCTCGGTGCGGAGGCGACCCAAGTTTTCAATGATGGTAAATCGCTGCCCCGCGTCATCGATCAGATCGACCCGCGTGCCAATCGATCGCCCTGTTGCATCCTCGACCGTCAGACGAATCGCCCCGCGTTCCAAGCTGCCAGGCAGTCCGCTCACGCGGGAGACCAGCATCGGAGGATGCAGCGGTCCGGGGTGATCTTCTCTGGCGATGCATTCGATGAAGCCGGCTTCCGCGTTGGCGATGACACGCACACCATTCAATCCGGTCCAAACGCGCGAAACCACGGTTTCCCGTGCCGGCTCGACATTGGCGCTGATGTAAGAAAATGACGGGCTGCCGGAGTCGGATGTTGTTTCCTCGAACGGGATCACCATGCGTTTGTGCGGAAGTGCGTCCGCCGGGCGCAGTCCGGCTCGAAAAACCAGTCGGGTGACCGATGCGGTGGATTCTTCCAAAGCGGGTTTCGCCGAAAACCGGAGCGTCTGCCGATGGTATCCGGTTTCAGGGTAGGGGATGCTGATGGAAAGCCCGCGCCGATCCCCTGCAGGAACACGAAGGGACCATTGAGTCTGTCCTGCATCGCCATCCACGAGCACGCCGGGCGCATCGTCACGATCCACGACAACCTCGCTTTCGCGGGAGTCGAAATTGTAGACCCAGAGCGTGCCTGTCATCCCGGAGTTGTCTTTAAACCAATAGGTCCCGCCCACCTTGAAGGGAATGGATCGTTCGGGATCAGGCATCCATTGCAGCACGATTCGCGACGGGTTTTCCGGCGGGCGAATCAATGGCAGCGCTGGATCGATGCGATGAGAATGCGTGAAAGCGCGATACGCGTCCCACGCTGGAAAGGTGCGATCCGCCCGCTCCGTCATGGCAAACGGGTCATTCCGATGCGTCAAAATAAACGGCATGAAAACGACCACGTCTTCCGCCAGCGCAGCCTCGGCGCACGCGATCAAATACTCCGCTTGCAGTCGCCGCGCAGTCGGGTCGTGCCACCCATTCGGTGGGATATTGTTCAGTCCGGCCTCCGTGATCCAGACCGGCAATTCCCCGCGTCCCGACCACTGAGCGCCAAATGCACGGTGCGCCCGGATTGATGGAGCCAGATCGGATGCAAATCCATAATGATGGAAATTGACGGCATCCGTGTATTCGTAAATCCCGTTTTCTGCTGCGACGTCGAGCCAATTCCCCGGCGGAAATGCCAACCCGCCAGACAGCACAATCGGAAGTTGAGACGCGCTCGCTTTCGATTTTCGCAGGTGTGATAGCCGGTCGAGTGGGACTGGTGACGGTGTCGTCCATGGCTGCACAGGGTCCCCAACCTGTGCCGCGCGCGCACCGTCCTTGATACCCAGATAGGTGGCTTTTTGAAATGCAGCCACCCGCTCCGGAAGGTCTTTGCAGTAGTGCGCATCGGGTTCCCCAACCATCTCGAATGCATCGACCTCGTCCAGCGTCACATGCCCCAGCAGAAATGATTGTTCATATACTTTGCGCAAGTCCTCCGGGAGTTGATTGTCGGCATATTCAACCGGTACCGGTTCAGGAAGTCCCGCGAACGCAACCACCCGGAATCCGGCTGATTGAATCTCCCGCCACGCGCGCCGGTGGCTGGTGTCCCACGGGTCCACGGCCCAGTCGGGACGTTCTTCAGGTTTAAATGTGAGCCCGAATCCGCGCTCCCGTAGCCAGACAATCTGCGAGGATTTTAAAAGGTCGATGTATCCGGGCAACTCGTCCCATTCGATGTGACACGATAGGCAGGCATCGATCCCCCATCCGGGTATGCGGGTGGAATCGTCGGGGCGGGCAGACGACTCCGCAGGCAGAAAATTGATCGCTGCCGCAGCCAACCAAAGAACTATCCGGTGGCCAGAGCGAGGTGGCATCCGACTAGAACCGGAATTGCATCGCGGTTCCAAAAGCATTCACTTCGTAGTCGCGGGCCGACTGGTCTGAAACAAGCTGCTGGCGGCGGTAAAAAATCGACAAGGTCACCTGGTCTCTCCAGAACGTGTAGCCGAGGCTTGGTGTGAACGAGACGTATTGGTCGTTCCGTCCGTCCGGGCCGTCGCCTTCGTATTGCAGAAGCTGATACGCAAGCCCGAGGTTAAAATCCAATTTTCCGAAGATCTTCTGTCTCAAGCCGAGGCTGAGTTGGTTATTCACGTAAGTCAGGCCTTGCTCCAAGTCCGAAATCGCCACCTCGCGCGCCAGCGAAAATGTGAGCGATGTCACCTCGCGGAGTGCATATTCGAGTTGAAAGTTAAAAATCGGCGTCGTGAAATCTTTGGCACCCGAGACATTGTCCCCCTTGAATTGCCGGGCCTGAATTCCGACGACGAATTGCCCGCTCAGCTTGCTTAAATTCGAGTAAGTGATGCCCACGTTGATCCCCTGAAACGGCTGGGTTGCGCCGTCACCGACATACGCGATGCCCACAAATGGACCTGCAAAAACTGTGGCCTTGGGCGAAAACTGATAGGCCAACTGCGGGGCGGCGCTCACGGTCGTGTTGTTGTCGCCGTTGGCGTTGTCTTGCACTGCGTAGCCGAAGTTGGCCCGAGCAAAAGTTTTGCCACCGAGCAAATACGAGTTGTCCCAGTTCACACCAAATGAGCTGTATTCTGACAACCCCTGTTGCGTGGCGTTCGGCTCGTTGCTGCGCTGATAGACGACCTCCAGCGCCGTTTCGTATCTCGATAATGTGTATTGAGCGGTGAAACTGAGGTTCTCGGCGACGTTGTCGCGTTCTTTATTTTCTCCGTAAAAAATGAATGACGGAGTGTAGCTCAATAACGCAAAATTCGTCGCCTCCCCACGCCATCCGCCCGTGCCAAATGTGAACGTCGGTCCAATTCGGGCGACGTAATCCGCTGTCGGATCGACAGAGTTTGCAAAAATATTGGTGTTATACTCCAAGCTCATCCCCAGCGTGATTCGCGCATGGATGGGACCGATGCGGAACTTCAACCCTTCCATTTGAAACCAATTCCAGCCTTCGAATCCCGGAAGGTAGTAGTTGCTCTCATCGGGAAGGCCAACGGAGGCATCCGCTTCAATCGCCAAGTCGGTATCGGTGTTGGTGTGAGGACTTAGGTCCAGGGTATCCATGGGCTCGCGCATGATCGGTTGCCGGATCCCCGTGTCCTCGACTTCTGATGGCGGCTTGATTTCGGGCTGAATTTCGACAGGCGGAGGCGGGATGATTTCATCCGTCGCCAAGTCCAACTCGAGGTTCATGGGAATCAGGTAATCGGCATCCTGCGCCGCGCCCGGCTCAACTGCTGTGGATTCCGGCGTGCCTGTCCATGCCGGCTCTTCCGGCGCGGGCGATTGGGCGAATGCGGTGGAATAAACGATTCCTGCGAATCCGATGGCCAGACCTCGTTGAACGCGACGAACGCAACTCCTTAACCCGCCAAGGCTGGTTTTGTTCGGGGTGGAGGATGCCGGGATCATTTTGCGTGGGCTGCGGATATGAGCGTGGCAGTGAAACAAGCGTATGGAATCAAGTCCACTCCAATTTGCTGCTATCTCCGGGTTGGTCGCGCTCCGAGAGATTTTCATTTGCGACGCCCCGCCGAACGCATACGCTTAAGTCTATGGAAACCGTGCTCCAACTGCTCTCTCTGCCGTTCACATGGGGGCTTTGCATCGGCCTCATGATCACCGCATTCGTCTGGAAATCCGGCTGGACGGCTCGGTCAGTTCTCAAATCCGAAGTCAAGCGTGTGGTCGAGAGCCAGCGCGAACTCCAGTCGCATCTCAACACGCACCTGAAAATCAGCGCCACCGGCAACGACCAACTCCAGAAGGAACTTCAAACGCTCAAGGAACAAAATGAGAACCTTCGCGTCACGATCGCCGGGCTTCAACAAAAACCCGGACGCTCGGAAATCCGCCAGTGGCAAATCACGGAGATGGCCGTCACGCGTCTGCGGGCGCAGGCCCCCGGATTTGCTTCCGCATGGGAACAGGCAATACGGGCGGCCAACGCGGACATGGATGCCTCGGAAAGCGGCATCACCAAGCTCATGCGCAAAGTCCTGCCCGGCAGCCAGCCCACGACCCGACCGGATGAGTCGGACCGGATCACCCTGATGGATTCCTCCGCGAATCCGCCAGTTTCCCGATAGAACGCCGCGCTGCGATTGGGACTATATTTCGGCTTGCCATGCTTTGTGGATTAGGTAGTTTGGCAAACCCGCGCCAGAGTAGCTCAGGGGTAGAGCAGGGGACTCATAAGCCCTTGGTCGGGGGTTCAATTCCCTCCTCTGGTATCTCGATTTCCTTTAATTTTGGTTAACCATCGGGAGCGGCGCAGCAATTTTACCTTTCAAAATTCACTAACTAAACACCATGGCCAACACAAAATCCGCAATCAAAAGCGCACGTCAGAGCATCAAGCGCAACGCTGCAAACAAATCGATCATCACCACCCTGAAATCCGGTCAAAAACGTTTCCGCGGCTTGGTTGCTGAAGGAAATCTTGAAGCGGCCAAGACGGAATTCGTCTCGATCGTTTCCAAACTCGACAAGGCCGCCAAACGCGGAGTGATCCATCAGAACGCCGCAGACCGCCGCAAAAGCGCATTCGCGCGGGCGATCAAGGCACCGACTGCCGCCTGATTCGCGGCGCTTTGCTATTTCCATCCCTCCGGCCCGCAGTCATTCGGGTCGGAGGGTTCTCACTGGCGGTTCAATAACGGAAACCGCTTGCGGATTTCCTTCAATGCTCTGGATCCGCTTCCGCCCTCGATAAAGTAGGCGATCGCCGCTCGGCCGATTGCATAGGTCCCTGCACCGGCTACCACGCCGGAAACCGCACTCCCCCAAACGGGAATTATCTTTGCGATCGCACGGGCACCCTCCCGGAAAATAAACCCGGCTCCGACATTGATGCCGACGGCCGCCGCGAACTCGCCGATTAACTTTGGACTCACCTGTCGCCCGCTCACGTAAACGATCAGGCTGACCATCAGCGACTGCAGCGCGGTAAGAATCGGGAGGTCCGCAAGTGGGATTGGTTGCACCGCGACGAGTCCGCAAAGTGCGGCAAATGATTTAAGCAAACGCTCCGCAATCTCGGTCTGCGCACCCCGCGCCATGGTAAACCGCGCAAATTCCAGCCGCGCGGTGAGCGGGAGTGACGAGCAGATAGTTTCGCATGCCACACCCCGGGTGTCCGCGCTGAGCTGGAATACCGCTGTTGGAAAAAATCCGGTCTGAGTCCGCAGCAAATCGGTCGGGTCGGCCGTGCTGCTTGGGTCATCCGGGTTCCACGACAGTGCAATCACCGGGATCTCGCGCTGCAATTCCATGCGGAGCCGGGCGATGCGCCGGGATGCGGAACCCAGAGCGGATTCAAACGACTGGTCGGCGTCGGAGGCATTGAGAATGAGGAGAACCACATCGCAAGCGCCGGCCGGGATTGCTGCCTCAAGAATCCCGTCGGGCACGTCGAGTCGCGCGTCAAGCACCTCCACGGCTCCGCGTTCGGGAATCCGGTAGGTTCTCCATCCGCTCGTGGCCGTGCCGGTTTCAACCGGATGGTCTGTGAGTTCATGAAAAAGTGCGGGCGCGGTCGGTGAAAGCGGTGAGCCGAGTAACAAAATCCTCGGCGGACGTTGCTCGATGAATAGCGAACGAATCGGCTCCAACTCGGCAAGAATCGGTTTTTGAATTCCGCCGGGAAGCTTTTCTACGACCGAGATTACCCGGTTGTAGAGTTTTAGGATGTCCTCACGCTTCAAGGTTTGAGAGGTTGGTATCGATCAGATCCGCGTGGTCCGCCGCGTTTACTTTTCGAAAGACGGATTTGATTCGCCCATCGGGACGGATGACAAATGTTGTGCGCTCGGTGCCGAAAAACTTTTTCCCATACATGCTTTTCTCGACCCAGACTCCGTATGCTTGAGCGACTCCGTGGGACTCGTCGCTGATCAATGGAAACGGTAGGGCGAACTTTTGAATGAACTTCTCATGACTGGTCACTGAGTCGCCGCTGATTCCAAAAAAGTACGTGTCGGGCCGCTGAATCCGCTCCCATCGGTCCCGCAGCCCACATGCTTGCGTCGTGCACCCCGGGGTGTCGTCTTTCGGGTAAAAATACAGCACCACCGTGGAGCCCAGAAATGCCTTCAACTGCACCAGCGTGGGCGATTCATACGGTCCGCCGATGGCGCTTGCCTCGAAATCCGGAGCTACGCAGCCCGGAGCTAGTTCAGGAGGTTCATTATCCATTTGGGGAAAAGTCAGTGTTGGTGCTGGCCGGTGGTGTGCGAAAGCCAGTCGAGCGCCTTGAGGTAACTCTGGCGGTCGAGGAAATGTTTGAGCTCTGGATTGATGTCGGCGGGCAGCCTAGAAACAAATGACGCCAACTTCTCCGACGCGGATTTCAGGCGTTCGAGGTGTCCTGCCGGATCGCGCGAATAGTGCTCCCGATCTGCCACCACGGCTAATCGCTCCCGAATGAGTGTTTGCAGCGAATCCCAATCGGTCATGGTTTTGGTTGAATCAGTAAGTCCCGTCTGCAGCTGGTGGTGGCGCGAGGGGTTCCACGGCACCCGGATTCATCGGCGGATTCGATCCGTATGGCGGAAGCGCTGGCGGGTTATAGTAAGGATCCGGGTTGTTTGCACATCCTGACAGTGTCGAAAACGCCAATCCGAGACTGAGTGCGAACGCAATTTGCAGTGGGAGTTTTTGAACGGTCATTACTGGAGAATATCACGTCTGCCTCACGACTTGCAATAATACACAAATGCAGGCGGGAAGTTTCGCATCTCGACCGGAGATGTCTCGACCACCGAAAACATCTCATGAAGCACCGAACGGAACCGCCGTCCGGTGGGAAGTAGATGCGGACCGAAGTAGGCGAAGGTGGTAAATGTGGCGCCGGGCGACATCGTAGTCCGGATAGCGTTGAGGATTTGTGTCTGAAGTGCGGTGTTGAAATTTGCCCAGGGCAGCCCGGACACCAGACTCTCAGCGCTGTCGATACCATTTGCGCGAAGGAGGTCACCGAGATTGGTCGCGCATCCCTCCAAGATTTGCGCATTTGGAAACCGGTTGCGCAGGTGTTGAACAAACGCTGCGTTGCGCTCCACCGCGAAAAAACGCGTCTCTTTGCGCATGGTTGCAAGGATCTCGAAGGTGAAAGCCCCCGTTCCCGGACCGATCTCAATCACGCGATCTGCGTCAGCGACGCCAGCCATCCGAACAATCCGTTTTGCCAACGAGGAAGATGACGGAAATATAGCACCCGTTCCCTGCGGTGACCGGATCATTTCACAGAGGAAGCGCGATAAACTCCTCGCTTTTTCCAACGGATTTTGTTCCGAGACTCGATGGGAATGGGACGGCGTGTGTAGAGGCATCTGATTCGGCACACTCTAGGAATCGCGAGCCGTCGTCAAATGTGTAATTATTTGGTTTAGGACGTTAACAGAATCCTCTTGCAGTGCCTGTTGTGAGCGGCATATGGTCCGCACGCAGTGTTCAAGGCACACTGGAATCGGTTCCGCAGGAGACCCCTTAGCGGCACCAAGCAATTATGGAAGATCAGGCGCACACATACTCAAAATTCGTGGAATCGAACAAACCCCAAGAAAGAGCCCCGAGAGAGGAGGAAGTGTACCATCCGCAGACTCCGTTGGGGCAAAAGCGATTAATTCTGTTGGCAACCAGTAAGGGAGGTGTCGGAAAGTCTTATCTTTCGATTAATCTCGCCGAGTGGCTGGAGTCGCTTCAAGTGCCGTTTGTTGCGTTTGATCCGGATTGGTGCAATTCTAGCCTCACACGGTTTTACGAGAAGGCGGAGTTTTTGGATATCAGTGAGAGTGTCAACCTTGACAATGTGATCCGCGCTCTTGATCGGACGGATCTTGGATTCTCGTATTGGTAGTATGGCGAGTGAGCGTGTGGATACGCTGTCACCGCGCCCCGCTGTCTTTCTAGATCGGGATGGAACCCTCATGGATGAGGTGGATTATTGCAGGGATCCGCGCGATGTGCGTGTCGTGCCGGGAGTGGCCTCGTTTTTGGAAGCGATGCGTGACGCCGGGTGGCTGACAATTTTGATTACCAACCAAAGTGGGATCGGTCGCGGCAAAATCACGATTTCCGAATACCACGCCGTTCACGCCGAGTTCATGCGGCAAATACAAAATCAACTCGACGCAGCATTCTTCTGCCCGGACGCACCACCGGCGGTATCCGCTCGGAGAAAACCCGAGCCGGGGATGATCCTTGAAGCGATGCAGCAGTATTCCATCGACAGATCGAGGTCGTGGATGATCGGCGACAAGGTGGCAGATGTTCAGTGCGGAAAAAATGCCGGCGTGCGCACCGCTTTGGTTCGCACAGGATATGGGGCAAGTTACGACGGCCCCGCGCCAGACGTAATCGCTGCGGATGTCGTCGAAGCATTGTCGATGATTCGGCAACTCGACCAGCAGGAGCCCTCATGAAAAAAATTGTAGCCATCATTCCCGCCCGATGGGGGTCGACACGTTTCCCCGGAAAGCCGTTGGTGCCAATTCTCGGAAAGCCGCTCATTCAGCACGTCTGGGAGCGATGCTGCGAAGCGGGCGGACTGGATGCGGTGATCGTTGCCACCGATGACATGCGGATCGCACAAGCCGCCTTCGATTTCGGTGCGGAGGTTTCGATCACCAAATCATCCCATCAAACGGGCACAGATCGACTCGGCGAGGTGGCTGCGAGGTTGCGGGGGGTGAGTCACGTGATCAATGTGCAGGGGGACGAACCTGCGATTGATCCCACTCTGATTTCAAAGCTGGCGGGCACTTTGCGAATCGAACCGAAAATCCAGATGATCACGGCGTCCGCTGCGTTCCCAGCCAAAGCGGATCGAAGCAACCCAAACCAAGTGAAAGTGATCACCGACGTCGCTGGAAACGCGATTTATTTCTCGCGCTGCGCAATCCCGTTCGTTCGAGAGAAGTCCGCAGCCGCGCACCCAAGGCAACACCTCGGAATCTATGGTTACGAACTCCGCTTTCTGAAGCAATTCGTGGCATGGAAACCTACTCCGCTGGAAAAATCCGAGTCTCTTGAGCAACTCCGCGCCGTTGAGCATGCAGTGAAAATCCGTGTGGTTGAAGCAGCCCGGCGCAGCACCGGGGTGGACACGCCCGACGACATCGCCGGCGCAATCAAGGACCTGCGAGCGCTTTATCGACGCCGCGCCGGGAAGTAGCCAGAGCGGCGGCGGATTTGCGATGAGGATTTCGGAATGGTAGACGAATGATAAAAAACCGCGAACTCATGGTGGTCCTTCTGACTATCGCCGGCGGTGGTGTGGATGCGATCGTCATCATGGGGTTCAACGTCCTGACCGCAGCGCAAACGGGAAACACCATCCTCCTCGCGGTAGCAATCGCGCAGGGCAAAATTGCCCTTGGAGTCAGTGCCGCAGTGTCGGTGTTCGCATTTGTGACCGGCGCGGCCCTCGGACAGATTTTACTATCTTCCTCGCCACCCCGGTTTCGCTTCGCTTGCCCGCTCGGGCTGGAGGCGGCGCTTTTGTTGATTCTCATTGCGATTTGGCAAGTTGCCGAGCCGTCAAATTCACGCACGACAGAGCTCACCCTCATCGCATGCGCCGCAGCCGCAATGGGAATTCAAAGCGCGATCATCCTGGATTTGCACGCGCGTTCCACCACCTACATTACCGGCATGCTTTCTGGACTTATCACGGCGATGGTCCGTGCAGGGATGCGGAGGCATGCAGTCCAACCACCGGTGACCGGCAACGATACCGCTTGGATTGCGGGCGTGGCATGGCTCACCTACCTTGCTGCTGCCGTGGTAAGTGGTCTCGTTTTTCTCAGGTTTGGTGGGCTGTCGTTGATTTTGCCGCTGCTTGCAATCGCATGGGTGATCGGTCTCAGCACGCGACGGGCCACGTCGGATAGCACGGGTATTTGACTGGTAATTTTTTGGGACTCCGGCTAGTTCTCATCGCGAAATGCCGACATTGAAAGATCTGGAAGAAGTCTATCAGCTCCCACTTTTTGAGCTGATGCAGAGGGCGCGCGGAGTCCATCACACCAACTGGCCCGCACAAGAAATGCAATTGTGTACGCTGCTGAGCGTAAAAACCGGAGGCTGTAGCGAGGACTGCTCGTATTGTGCGCAAAGTGCCCGATACCAGACCGGATTGGACGCCGGGAAGCTGATGACGACGGCGGAAATCCTGCCCGTTGCGGAGCAAGCCAAGGAAAATGGCTCCACCCGATTTTGCATGGGAGCGGCATGGAAGGGTGTGCGCGATGGCGATAAACGATTTGAGCAGGTTTTGGATACGATTCGCGAAGTCAGCAAGCTCGGCATGGAGGTCTGTGTCACGCTGGGGCAATTGTCCGATGCGGAGGCAGAAAAGCTCCGCGACGCCGGAGTCACGGCCTACAACCACAATATCGACACCTCTCCCGAGCACTACGGCAACATCGTGACAACGCACACGTTTCAGGATCGCCTGAACACGATCGGTGCGGTCCAGCGTGCCGGGATGGCAGTTTGCTGCGGCGGAATCCTCGGTCTTGGTGAATCCGAGGCTGATCGACTCCGAATGCTCGAGGTGCTTTGTAACTTTGACCCTGCTCCGGAAAGCGTTCCAATCAACTGCCTCATGCCGATGCCGGGCACACCGTTGGAGGAGAGTCCGCCAGTTGATACATTTGAATTGATCCGACTCATCGCGACGGCGCGCATTTTTCTGCCGGGAGCAAAAATCCGTTTGTCCGCCGGTCGCACCCAGCTCTCCCGCGAAGCCCAGGCGATGTGCTTTTTCGCCGGCGCAAACTCGGTGTTCTATGGCGAAAAGCTCCTCACCGCCGCCAACCCGGGTGTAAACGAGGATCTGGAACTTCTCGAAACGCTGGGTCTCACACCGCAAAAGCCGTTTTCCGATCTCCCGAACCCCAACAAACAATCCGCCTGCGCAATATGAAAATCTCCATCGGCTCCGATCATGCCGGCTTTGGCCACAAACAACGGATTATCGAGCACCTGATTGCCGCAGGGCATGAAGTCATCGACTGCGGCACGCACTCTCCGGAATCCACAGATTATCCACTCTTCATCATCCCCGCTGCGGAAATGGCCGCCAAGGGAGATTCCGATCGGGGGATCGTGCTCGGAGGGTCTGGAAATGGTGAGGCAATGGCGGCAAACAAAGTTGAGGGAGTGCGCTGTGCACTTTGCTGGAATAACCAAACGGCCGAACTTTCCCGCAAGCACAACAACTCAAATGTCCTTTCCATCGGGCAGCGAATGACATCCATCGAGATCGCGCTGGATATCGTGGACATCTGGCTCAAAACCGAGTTCGAAGGTGGGCGTCACCAACACCGGATCGACGAAATGTCGCTCTACGAAACGACAGGAGAGTTGGTAAAGTTGCCTCGCGCTTAGGCGCCGGCTCTCGTGCTGTGTGCAGGGCTACTTGACGGCAGCCCACACACGATGAACATCGTCGTGGTCATCGAGAGTTTGCAAAAACTCACCAACCTCCGCGGACTCCGCGTCTGACAGCGTCGGGAATTGCTTGGCGATGTAACCGAGTTCGCTGGTCACGACCGACCAGCCATTTGCGGCCAACCACTTCGACACGGAGGCCGTTTCTGTGCGATCTGTGAGAAAACGCGCTCCCGTGGTATCCGCAGGGATATCATCATTTTGGGCATGAGTCAGCGGCTCAAAGTCGTTTGCGCCGGCCTCGATGGCTGATGCCTCGATATCAACGCTCAATTCCGGATGGTGGGCTTCGACAATCCCAAGGTGATCGAACAAAAATTTGTTGCTGGCCGGTGCACCGAGCACCCCTTTTTTGAATAGGACGCGGATTTCTGGAGCAGTCCGATTGTGGTTATCCGTGAGCACTTCGACGATGAGCGGCACCTTGTGCGGTGCGTAGCCCTCAAAAACAATGTGATCTAAAACGAGCTTCTCATCGCCGACACCGGCACCTTTTTTAACCGCTCGCTCGATCACATCACGCGTCACCGAGGCCCGGCGTGCCTTCTCGATTGCGGCAAATAACCGCGGGTTCGAGTCTGGATCGGCACCGCCCATTTTGGCGGCCACCATGATTTCTTTGACCAGCTTTCCTACAACCTGGCCTTTTTTCAAATTTGCTACTTCACGTTTGGCGTGCAGCCATTGGCGTCCCATATGCCCGACAGATTATCCGGAGTGCCCGAAAAAATCAACCTTCCCGCGTGGGAGTATTTTGGTCCTCATCAAGATTTCCGACACTTTGGGTTTTCAAGGCTTTTCCTCGGCGCGATTTCACGTCATTTTTCCCACCTATGAAATCTCCTATTAAAGTTGCAGTGACCGGAGCCGCCGGTCAGATCGGTTACTCTTTGCTGCCGCGTTTGGCGTCTGGCTCTGTATTCGGCTTGGATCAACCGATTGAACTCAGCCTGATTGAAATCGAGCCCGCATTGAAAGCCCTGAACGGGGTGGTGATGGAGCTTCACGATTGCGCATTCCCGCTCTTGAAGTCAGTCACGCCCACCGCCGACCTGAATGAAGGGTTTCGTGGAGTGAATTGGGCTCTCTTGGTTGGCAGTGTGCCGCGCAAAGCCGGGATGGAACGCAAGGATCTCCTTGGAATCAACGGGAAAATTTTTGTCGGTCAAGGGCAGGCGATTGCTGCCAATGCGGCGTCCGATGTCCGCATCGTCGTAGTCGGAAATCCATGCAATACCAACTGCCTTATCGCGATGAACAGCGCCAAAGACGTGCCGGCGGATCGCTGGTTCGCCATGACACGACTCGATGAAAATCGTGCAAAAACCCAACTCGCCATCAAGGCCGGCACGCATTGGGGTGACGTGGATCGCGTTGCAATTTGGGGAAATCACTCGAGCACGCTCTACCCGGATTTCAGTAATGCTCGCATTGGTGGAAAGCCAGCCACCGAGGTAATCACGGATCACGCGTGGCTCGAAGGCGACTTCATCAAAACTGTGCAACAGCGCGGCGCCGCGATCATCGCAGCTCGCGGGCTTTCGTCGGCAATGTCGGCTGCACACGCTGCCATCGAAACCGTGCAATCGATCATCACTCCAACTCCCGGAGATGATTGGCACAGCGTCGCCATCCCTGCGGACGGAAGCTATGGCATCGAACCAGGAATCATCTGCTCGTATCCCGTGCGTTCCGATGGAAACAAACTCGAAATCGTGCAAGGCGTGCCGGTGAGCGCATTCAGCCAATCCAAGATTGATGAGACGGTGACTGAGCTTCGCCAAGAGCGCGAAATGGTATCCGAGTTGCTCGGTTGATTGAACGGTTGCTTTATGGCGCGGATGGGCGATGCCCGTCCGCGCCGCAACATTTTCTAACAAGTGGATTCTTCATTAGGCGAGAGTGCGGCGGCGTCATCGACGGTGGCGTTTCGGGTGGCGGCGGCGCTGGGTGCATTACTCGTTGCCCTCGGTGCTTTTGGTGCGCACGGACTTAGTGGCATCCTTGAGGCCAATGATACCGCCGCGATTTGGCAAACCGCGGTATTTTACCATGCCATTCATACGGTCGCATTGCTTGCCTTGGCGCTCGCTGCGCGGGCCGGGCGAATCCTCACTGGCTTGTGGCTCGGAGGTGTCATTGTGTTTTCCGGCAGCCTATATTTATTGGCAGTCACCGACATTCGGTGGTTGGGAGCGATCACTCCGATTGGTGGAGTTGCGCTGCTCGCGGGGTGGATCGTCCTGCTATTCTCACGCCGGTGATTGCGACTGTGCAATCGATCCGAGTGCCGACTCGGGGCAAGGGAACGTATGAAATCACAAGCGATGTAGAACGTGTCGTGGCCGAATCCGGCGTGACCACCGGCACGGTCACCGTGTTTTTGCGCCATACGAGTGCGAGCCTTGTAATCTATGAAAACGCAGACCCCAGCGCGCGCGACGATCTTCATGCATGGTTTGAGCGCCTCATTCCCGAGGGCCTGCCGGGAATGGTTCACACGCTCGAAGGACCGGACGACATGTCGAGTCACCTTCGCATGGTGATCACGCGGACCAGTGAGACCATCCCGATTTCGCGTGCGCGGATGACGCTCGGCACATGGCAGGGAATTTTTGTTTTTGAGCATCGTCGGGCCGCCCACGTGCGCACGGTAGACGTGGCAGTGATCGGAGTTTGCGAATGATGGGGTTGTTTTTGCTCGCATTGAATCGGAAGCCGTCAGATCGTCAACCACCGATGAATGCTGCAATTTTGGTGATCGTGCTGACTGCGGTGATGGTATTCCCGGTGTCGGCTCAGACGGATTGGAATGTGGTTTCCGTTAACGAATCGGCGTCTCTTCCAGCGAACGCGGCTTTTATCGAGGGCGAGTTTGAAAAAGATGGTGCCACCGTGCGGTTGCATGGAGTGCGTGCGGATGACCGCAAGATCGCGTTCGCTGTCGTTGATAATCCGGTGGACGGTGAAGGCGGGCTGGATATGGCAATGAAGGCCGGTGGCTTTTTTGCGGGAATCAATGGTGGGTATTTTCACCCCGACTTCAGGCCGGTGGGATTGGAGATTGCGGATGGAAAAGAGATTCATCCGTTTGAACGCGCGAAGTTGCTCAGCGGTGTATTTGCCGTGGTGGGTGGGCGGCCCAAGTTGGTGCGATCCAGCGATTTTGTGGCATCGCCCAAAGTCACACATGCGTTGCAGGCCGGCCCGTTCCTTGTTTCGAATTCCGAGCTGTCGGTTGGGTTGAATGACACGAAACGCGCGCGCCGAACCGTGATTGCTACGGATGGTAAATCCGGCTGGGCAATCCTGTTGCTCAGCCCGGTGACCTTGGCAGATGCCTCGGAAATCATGAATACACCCGGTGCTATCCCCGGTCTCAATGTGGTGCGGGCGCTCAACCTCGACGGCGGATCATCATCCGCGCTGTGGGCAGCGACTAGCCCGAAACCATTTTATTTCCGGGAATACGGCAGCGTGCGGAATTACTTGGGGCTGCGTTCACGCTGATTTCTTTTCAGTTTTGGACTGGATTGCCGCGCCGCGCGATGGCAATATAAAGCTATGCAGATTCACATGAGCCCCCGTCACCTCGTCCTAACCGCGGCGATCCATTCGTTCGTTGCAGCAAAAGTTGAGCACCTGGAAACCATCACCTCGGAAATCATCGGAGCGCACGTCGTTCTGGTTCACGATGACACGAAAGTGAAAAAATACATGGTCAAGGTGCATCTTGCGGTCCCAGGTCCCGACGTGCATGCGCAGGACTCAGAAACCGATTTGTATGCCGCCATCGATAAAGTTTGTGACAAGCTCGCCCGCCAATTGCGGAAACGGAAAACCAAGCGAGTGCTGAAGAAAAAACACGAATCCCAACTGGCCTCGGAGACCATCAAACGCGGTTATCGCCGCGCCTGAATCCACCTCAAGGGCGGACGTTTTGGCGGATGCATCGTTACCGGTGCATCCGCTCACGTTTTTTAAATTATGGACGGAGAATATAAAGTTAAGCTCGACGTGTTTGAGGGGCCGCTCGATTTGCTGCTCTATTTGATCAAGCGTGATGAGGTCGATATTTATCAGATTTCGATCGAGCGAATCACCAAACAATATCTGGAGTATATCGAGGCGTTCCAGTTGCTGAATATCGACCTTGCCGGCGAGTTCATCGTCATGGCTGCGAATCTCCTCTATATCAAAAGCAGGACGCTTCTCCCGGTGGACCAGCAAATGGCGGAAGAGGATGCCGAAGAAGATGACCCGCGATGGGAGTTGATCCGCCAGCTGATTGAATACAAAAAATTCAAGGAAGCCGCAGGACGCTTGCGCGACCTCGAATCGGTGCAGGAAAACCTCTACGCGCGGGTGCCAGTGCTTCCAGAACTTCCTGTAGATGAAAATCTTCTTGTCGAGGAAGTTGGGATTTTTGATCTCATTCGTGCTTTCCAGCGCGTGCTCAAACGACGCACGCCCGTTCAGGAAAACTTGCGTGAAATCTTCGCGGAGAACTTCACGGTCGCGGACAAAATCGAACATGTCCTGCGCCTCATCGAAAATGGAACTTCGCTCCGGTTTGAGGAAATGTTCCCAGAGCAGGCCTCCCGGTCCGAAGTCGTCGTCACATTTCTCGCACTTTTGGAATTGATTCGGATGAAGCAACTCCGTGTGCGGCAGGATGGCCAATTTGGCGAGATCTGGATTGATCGCGCAGATACTGGTCCGGTGATCCATGCGTGACCACACGCTAACAAATTCCCACGCATGATCACTGACGCGAACGCATTGAAACACACGATAGAGGCTATCATTTTTGCCTCTGAAAAGCCGATTTCGGCGCCTGAGATTGTGGCCGCCTTGCGCGGTGCTGCCGAAGTAGCCAAGGAAAACCCGGACGTTGTTGCCCTTGGGGGCGTGAAGGAAAATGAGGTCTTCGATGCGGTGGACGCACTATCCGTCGAATACTCAGAGAGCGGCCGATCATTTGTGATTCGTGAAACTGCGGCAGGATGGCAGCTTGTGACATCCGCTGCGTTCGGGCCGTGGCTCCGACAGCTTTATCCTGAAAGCAAGCCGCCCCGTATGAGCGCGCCCGCACTCGAAACGCTGGCTATCATCGCTTATCGCCAACCTGTCACCCGAGGCGACATCGAAGCGGTTCGGGGTGTGTCCGTGGATGGTGTGATGCAGACGTTGCTTGACCGGAACTTGGTGCGAATCGCGGGCCGTGCGGACATTCCCGGCCGTCCATTGCTTTACGAGACGACCCATTTTTTCATGGAGCATTTCGGGTTGCGCGACCTTGATGAACTTCCGAATGCGGGTGAGCTCCGTCGAGCTGCGGAGGTTGTTGCGGAACATCATGCAGCAAAATCCGCAGCGGATGCCGCTCTAACTGAACCCGAAACCCAAGCCAACGATGAGGGGGTGAGCCAGCAGCTGGATCAGACGACACTGGACAACCCAAGCGTCGCTGAAGATGATGCTGAGGTTCCGGAGAAATCCGACGATCAGGATGGTTTGTCCTGATATTTTAGAATTACAGAACTGTTATGAGTGACTTGAATGAATTGCGCGAAAAAATCGATCAGATTGATGGAGAGCTTCTCCGTCTTCTAAACGAACGCGCATCGATTGCCCTTGAGGTTGGTCATGTGAAAAGCCGCGACGGCTTGCCGATCTATGCACCAGCGCGCGAGGCCAGCTTGCTGCGGAGTTTATGCGAGAGGAGTTCCGGGCCGTTGAGCGAAAAGGCGATTCGTGCCATTTATCGCGAGATCATTTCAGCGGCACTCGCGTTAGAAAAAGATGTCATCATCGCATGCCATGGCCATGAAAGCAGCGTCACTCACCAAGCTGCCAAGGCGCGTTTTGGTTCCAGCGTTAGCTACACATTTTACCCGGAAATCAGCGAGCTCTTCCAAGCAGTCGAGCGCGGTGAGGGTGATTGTGGAGTGGTGCCGATTGATTCCGCTGTGGGTGGCGTCGATGGTCGGACGTTGGATGCGCTCACTGACACATCGCTTGTGATCTGCGGCGAAGTGATGTTGGCCTCCGACAGCTCGCCCGACGAAAAGGCGCGGTTCTTTATTCTTGCCCGCACAGCGACGCCCATGACTGGTCGTGATCGGACAACCTTGCTCCTGCGTGTCGAAGACAAACCGGGTGCACTGGTGGATGCGCTTGCGCCGTTCAAAGATGCCGAGTTAAACCTACGGCATTTTGCCAGCCGCCCCGCGTCCAAAGGCAGCCACGATACGTTTTTCTTCGTAGAGGTCGAGGGGCACTCCAGAGATGACGCATTCGGTGACGTGCTTCGGGGGCTTTCCCGAAGCTGCCGGGCTGTCAAGATTCTCGGGAGCTACCCGACCGCTGAGTGATTCTTTTTCCGCCACCACGGACCAATCCGCAGGCCGCTGAGGATTACAACCAGCAGGCCGGATCCCACGAGCAATACATAAAACGGCGTGGCAGGACGCCCCATCCACGAACCTTGGTGGATGTCCATGAGCAAGCTCTGCATCGAATCTGGGAGTCCGAAAAACTCAACGCCGATTTTGTAGGAGATGCCGGTGATGGCCGTTGCAACGAGCGGGAGCAACAACGTCATGCCGATGAGGCGGTGTCTGCGGCGTGACGGTATTCTGGATCCGCGCTTCAGTAACATCATCGCTCCGGTGCCGGCCATGATAAGCAGTCCGATGGCTGCGAAACTCAGGTAAATCACCGATCCCCAGCGTCCCAGCCATGCTCCCGTGTGCAGGTCCATGAGCCAACCCCATGAGCCTATGGGCATATCGAACCATGCGCGTCCCACGCGATATAAAATCCCACTCAACGCACTGATTACTAAAGGAACCGACACCCACAGTGCCAGAGTGCGGTGAGTGAGTATGGGTTTCATTGGGATCGTTGGGTGTTATTCGACGGCCGTCGAGGGTGTATTGTCCCCATCATCGCTTTCGCTGACCACAGGCGCTACCGCTTGAAGTTTTTCACCGGCTGCAAGGCCGATGAGCTTCACGCCCATGGCGTTTCGGCCGATTTCCCGGATTTCTGACACCCGCGTGCGCACCATCTGTCCGCCACTCGTGATGAGCATGATCTCATCCGCATCGGTCACCGTGAGAGCACCGACCACTTTGCCCGTTTTGTCGCCGATCTTCATCGCGATGACGCCTTTACCCCCCCGCGACTGCTTGCGGTATTCATCGAAGGTGGTGCGTTTTCCGATTCCGTTTTCGCCTGCGACCAGGAGGGCCGCATCGTTGCGTGCGAGTGCGCTGCCAATGACCTTATCGCCTTTTTCGAGGCGGATGCCCCATACGCCGACGGTATTGCGACCCTGATCGCGGAGTTGGTCTTCGCTAAACCGGATGCTGATACCGTTGTGCGTGACGAGGACGATTTCATCTTGGCCTGTGGTGAGATTGGCGTCGATGAGTTCGTCTCCTTCTTCGATTTGGATGGCAATGATTCCGCCTTTGCGAATATTCGAAAAATCACCAAGGTTTGATTTTTTAACAATTCCGGTGCGGGTGACAAACAGGATGTGGAGGTTTTCATCCCAGGTTTCATCCTTGGCGGCGGCACCGGTGCCGGAGCGTTTGCCTTGGATGCGCAATGTTGCTGCAATCTGCTCACCGGACTGCAACTGAAGGAAATTCGCGATGGAACGCCCCTTCGACGCCCGGCTCATTTCGGGAATCTCGTAAACTTTTTCCACGTAAACGCGACCGGTTTTCGTGAAGAACATGAGGTAGTCGTGCGTGCTCGCAGTGAAGAGGTGCTCGACGAAGTCGTCATCTTCATCCTCATTTGCGGCCTCGCGCGTGGTCATCCCAATGACACCCTTCCCGCCGCGGCGTTGGGCACGGTAGGCAGAAACGGCTGTGCGTTTCATAAAGCCTTTGTGTGTGATTGTGATGATACATCCCTCGTTGGCAATGAGATCCTCCATGTGGATTTCGCCCTCATCGGGAACGAGCTGAGTCCGGCGCGGGGTTGCGTATTTCGCCTGGAGCTCCCGGAGTTCCTTCGTGATGATCGACAGGACGCGGGCTTCGCGGGCAAGGATATCGAGAAGGTCCCGGATTACTTCGACGAGTGAGTCGTATTCCCCCTTGATGCTGTCGCGCTCCAGGCCGGTCAATTGGTAGAGTCGGAGGTCGAGGATGTGACCGACTTGCTTTTCGGTGAATTTGTAATGCCCGTTTGCATCCAGGCGCGCCTCGCTCCGGATGAGAATGCCGAGTTGCTCAACGGTTTTGCGCTCCCACGACATCGCCAGCAGCTTGCCTTTTGCATCATCCCGGTCGCGCGAATCGCGAATGATCCGGATAAAATCATCGAGGTGCGCCAGCGCAATGAGCAAACCCTCCAAGCGATCGGCAAGGTTTTCGGCTTCGTTGAGTAGGAATCGCGTGCGCCGAAGAACGACTTCCCGCCGGTGTTCGATGTAGCTGGTAATTGCGTCTTTGAGCGATAACAGCTTCGGGCGACCGTGATCGATGGCCAGCATGTTGACACTGAACGAGGACTCCAGCGCCGTGTGCTTGTAGAGGTTATTGATGATAACCTTGGGAATCGCATCGCGTTTCAGGTCGATGACCACGCGCGTGTCCTCCGCGCTCTCGTCTCGGACATCACTGATGCCTTGAATGACTTTTTCGTTCGTGAGGTCAGCAATCCGTTTAACCAGCTCGGCCCGGTTTACATTGTAGGGGATCTCAGAAATGATGATCTGCTCCCGCCCGCCTTTGACTTCCGCGATGCCGACGCGTCCGCGCACCCGCACCGAGCCGCGGCCTGTCATGAAGTATTGCTTGATGCCAGCCATGCCTTGCAACAAACACCCGGTCGGAAAATCCGGACCTTTGACGTATTGCATCAGTCCTTCAATCGTGATGTCAGGATCTTCGATTTGCGCGCAGATTCCATCGATACACTCGCCGAGGTTGTGCGGTGGGATGTTCGTCGCCATGCCGACTGCGATTCCGGTGCCGCCGTTGACTAGCAGGTTCGGAAAGGCGGCCGGGAACACCGTGGGCTCGTCACGGGTCTCGTCGTAGTTGGGAACAAAATCCACGGTGCCGCGATCCATGTCGGTCATCAGGGCGGCGCCCAAATGCTGGAGCCGTGCCTCGGTGTATCGCATCGACGCCGGTGGGTCACCTTCCAACGATCCAAAGTTACCCTGTCCGTCGATGAGCATTTCCCGCATCGCCCATGGCTGTGCCATGTGGACGAGCGTGGGATAAATCGCCTGGTCGCCGTGTGGGTGATAGTTACCCATCGTTTCACCGACGATCTTGGCGCACTTGAGGTGTTTGCGGTTCGGCATCACGCCGAGTTCACTCATGGCGTAGAGGATGCGGCGCTGCGACGGCTTCAATCCATCGCGGGCATCCGGCAATGCGCGGGAGATGATGACGGACATCGAATAATCCAAAAAGGACTTCGACATTTCCTCGGCCACGTTGACCTTTTCGACTTTTTCGTTCTGCGTATACATGTTGATTCTTAGACAGAATTTACGGAATTTCTGGAATTAGCTGGCCTGTAAGTGCGGCATTTTCTGTGAAACTCGAGAGATTGGGATCCAAAGTTGAGTAGCAGTCCGACTTCAATGCCGGTTGTTGTTAGATAATTCACTAGTTGTGCCTCATGGGCCTTGGTCAACATCTGGATAGCCTTTAGCTCTACGATCAGTTCAGCTTCGACAACGATGTCGGCGACGTAAGTGCCAACGATCACTCCGTCGTAACTCACTTTCAGCGGGGATTCTAAGGCGAATGAGAGGTTCAGTTTTGCGAGTTCATGAGCCATTGCGCGCAAATACACGGACTCCAAATAACCGGGGCCAAGGGTTCGATGCACCTTCATGGCTGCACCGATCACATTTCCTGCTAGGTCGTATTCGTTTCCCTGCAATTCCGTATATTCTGTTAATTCTGTCAAAACTCAGACGTCGAGGCGGGCGTTCAGTGCGTTGTCCTCGATGAATTGGCGGCGGGGTTCGACGACGTCGCCCATGAGGATGGTAAACATCCGGTCTGCTTCCATGGCATTGTCCTCGTTCAACTCGACGCGCAGCATCTTCCGTTTTTCGGGATTCATCGTGGTCTCGTAAAGTTGCTTCGGATTCATTTCTCCCAACCCCTTGAATCGCTGGATCGAAAGCCCACGTTTTCCGATTTCGAGCACATGCTGGAGGATTTCGGGAATCGCAAAGAGCGGGTGAACGGTGGCTTTGTCGCCCTCTCCTTCGATCAATTCGAAAATCGGAGTGTCGCTGCTGGCGTAGTGATCGATGCGCAGGCCTTTCTTTGCCAGTTCGTCGATGAGCCGCTGGACGGTAGCCGATTCGTGGAGTTCGACCAGTTTTGCGCGGCGGCGGGGGCCGGTTACATCAGCCTTTTTCGCTTTGGTAGTTGGGACCGCCTCCAGTGTGAGGTCTTCAGCCTCTCCGTTTGACTCCGGTGCGGGGTCATCGTAGATCCCGAGGTCACGATTTTCCTCATGGAACGCGCGGACTTCGGCTTCGCCGGGAAAATACGTTGCCCACTCGGTGTTGCCCTCGCGGACTTTCAAGAGGAACGTCGGCAATGCGCCCGTTTTTGGATCGCGCTCGCTAAGGAACGTCTCAAAATCTCCGCCGTGGCGACGGATCACGTCGCTGAACTTTGCAAGCCGTTCAAGCAAGTCGAGCATGTCCTTGAGCTGGGTGGCGCTGAATACCCGGTTATCGACCAGGTTTTTCAGTTTCACCTCCTCGGCTCCGAGCGTGATCAGGATCTTGTTCAACTGTGCGTCGTCGTCTATGTATTCCTCGCGCTTTTTCCGTTTGATTAAATAAAGCGGCGGCTGGGCAATGAAGATCTTCCCTTGCCGCACGAGCTCGGGCATCTGCCGATAGAAAAACGTGAGCAGTAGGGTCCGGATGTGGGAGCCGTCCACGTCCGCATCCGTCATGATGATGATGCGCCCGTAGCGGAGTTTTTCGATGTTGAAAGCGCCCTCTTGATCGCGTTCGCTGGTGCCGCCGGCACCGATCCCTGTGCCGATTGCCGTGATGAGCGTTTGGACTTCGGTATTCTGTAGCACCTTGTCGAGGCGCGCTTTTTCGACGTTGATGATTTTTCCCTTGATGGGAAGAATCGCTTGGTAGCGCCGGTCGCGTCCCTGCTTTGCAGAGCCGCCAGCGGAGTCCCCTTCCACCACGTAAAGTTCGGTCAGATTGGGGTCGCGCTCGGAGCAGTCGGCGAGCTTGCCGGGCAGGCCGCCGCCGGTGAGCGCGCCTTTGCGCACGGTCTCGCGAGCCTTGCGCGCGGCCTCGCGGGCGCGGGCAGCCATGAGGCACTTATCGATGATCTTTTTGCCTACACCTGGGTTCTGGTCGAAGTGAAGCATGAGCCCTTCGTAGCTCACCGATCCCACGATGCTCTCAACTTCCGGGCTGATGAGTTTGACTTTCGTCTGGGATTCAAATCTCGGATCGGGGTGCTTGACGCTGACGATAGCAGCCAGACCTTCCAACACGTCATTGCCTGTGATCGCCGCGTCCTTTTCTTTAATCAGGCTGTTGTTTTTGGCGTATTGATTGATCGCACGGGTGAGCGATCCGCGGAATCCGCTGGAGTGTGTGCCACCGTCCGGATTGGGAACCGCGTTCGTGTAACAGAGGAGCTGCTCGTTGTAGGTGTCGGTGTAGTGCAGCCCGATTTCCACGATTACGCGGTCGCGGGTGCCTTTGATCAGGATCGGCTTCGGGTGGACCAGTGTTTTATTTTCGACTAGGCGCGAAACAAAATCTTCGACGCCGCGCGGATGTTGCACCTTGATCGGACGGGCCCCTTCGGCGCGTTCATCCAAAAACGTGAAGCTCAGCGGTGCGTTGATATACGCGAGGTCATTGAGTCGGGTGAGGATGCGCTCGGCTCTGAACTCGATCGTTTCGAGGAAAATCTCAGTGTCCGGCAGAAATGTGATCAACGTGCCGGTTTGTTTTTTCGATTTGACCTCCGCTACCACGTGGAGCTGCTTGGTGGTGACGCCACGCTCAAATCGCATGGCATGAATCAATCCGTCCCGCGTGACCTCGACTTTGAACCACTCGGATACCGCATTCACGCACTTCGCGCCGACCCCGTGCGTGCCGCCGGAGTATTCGTAGTTCCCTTGGCCGTATTTTCCGCCGGAATGCAGGCGGGTAAGCACGAGTTCCACGCCGGGAATGCCTTCCTCCTTATTGATATCGACCGGAATTCCCCGCCCGTTATCCCGAATGGAAATCGATCCGTCCGGGTGAATCGTCACATCGATGTGCGAGCAGTAGCCGGCTAGAAATTCATCGACCGAGTTGTCCAGCACCTCGGACACGCAATGATGAAGCGCCCGCTCGTCGGTGCCGCCGATATACATCCCCGGCTTTTTGCGGACGGCCTCCAAGCCCTTTAAGGAGCTTAGATCGTCTGCGTTATACTCAGATTTTTTCGAGGCAGTTTCGGACTTTGGTAGATCGGATTCGTCGGACATTACTAAATCAATTAGGTGGGAAAACCGTGGTGAAATACTATCCACCAAAATCGAGTCGGACAATCGTTTTCTGCACCTCGTGAATACATGCGCTATTCAGGATGTTGGGCACCCGCTGCGATGCGCGCACTAGATGTAGATTCGAGGGATCATCGTGGGTCTGTCTGCCCGCCCTCGCAGTCTTGCTAAAAAAGGACCATCACTCGCAGCGTCAGCGCCCATGCTCCGCCGAGGCTCGAGTCAGCGCCAGGAGTCGGAATATAGCTGATGGCAGGCTGAAAGAAGGTCCCGTCGAAGAGGTGGGCCTGATAGTACCCTTGAAACATGAGTTCGCTCGAACGATTGAATAGGTTCGGATTTAGCCACGCCCACGACATCCCGCCACCGAGCGAATCGTCCGGGCGATACGGAACGAGGCCGAACCCCGTGAGTCCGACGCCGAAGTATTGGTTCATCGGAAGTGTCTCCGAGTCATTTGCGCCGAATTGAAAAAACGTGGAGACCGAGGCGGGTTGCGCGTCATCGGACATGCAGGCGATCACGATCTTGTTTTTTCCGCCCTCTGTTTTCCCCGTGTTCACGGATTGCCATTCGGTTTCGCGTTCCCACACCCGCTGACTTCCGAACATGTAAAATCCACCCGTTCCGTTCTGGGCAATCCCGTTTGGTCCAGTTAGCACGCCCGACTGATACCATAGTCCTGCGCCAAAATTGCCGGGGTATTTGTCGGCGAGGACCCAATCCAACCCGGCCTCCCAGATGTTAAACGTGTACCCGTTGAACTGCGGTCCGGTCATGCCTGTTTGCACGCCGCGCGCGACGTTGCCGTCATAAAATCCGTAGCGCACATACGAGTTTTCTGTGGGAGCAACCGAGATGGTAACTCCCGAGACCGAATTATAGTAACCGCCGATGGCTCCCAGCAGTGTTGGGTTTACGAAGACCGGAGTGTATAGCAAACCGGTCACCGAGGGGATATCCAATGTCTTGTCGTGGGTGGCTACCGGGCGCGCGACGTTGTTGAAATCATAGGTCGGAACCTGCTTGCCGATTCGAAAAACGAGCCGGTCTTCAAACAACGACTGCCGATACCAGACCTGATAAATCTCCGACCGATCCAGTGGGGTCGGCCCGGGCAGGCTGTTGTAACCCTGCACACTGCCCGCCTGCCCGTTCGTGTTCTGTCCGTTGAATTGAAGAAACTGGACACCAAATGACGCGCCGCTCCATCCGACCAGCTTTTCCGCATCGATGTTAGCCCCAACAATGAGCGCGCTGTTGAAACTCCAGTTGCTTGGTTCAGACCCGCCGGAAATCAGGTAGTTGGAATCGGCCAGCCACACGCCGCCCAACCGTAGTCCACGGTCCTCGGGTAGATGAAGAAAGCGCCCGAGTTGCCCGGTCCCCGGCAAGGCATTCTCAGCGGCCGGGTTTCCAGTGATCGAGGTCGGCGCAGTTCCCCGGATTTGATCCAAAAACGAGACGTGCGTGTCCCCGGTGGGCTCTGCGCAAAGGCTGGAAAGCACGCTGACAGAAAGCGCAATGATCGAGACGGATGTTATTTTCACGTCGGATTGCTGGCAAGGCCATCGCCCTGCACGATCTCTGACTCACAATCCGGAGATTTCACCACGGAAGAAGGTTCCAAAGCACGATCACTTCGATTGCAAACAGGGCGCAGATAATCCCGACGCCCTTCGCCGTGGCATACTTGTCTTCCTTCGGAAAGAGCCACCAACCAAACCACCGCACGAAAAGAGGCATCGTGATAAAACTTGTCAGTGCCACGCTGATGGAATTGCCGATAAATGTCGCCAGAGAAGCGTGAATGCCAAACTGCTTGAGATTGAGAAATCTCATCTCGAGCATGACGATGGGGAAAAGCCCTAGCAGCACGAGCATCGCAGCTTTCCAGTTTGGTGGGCCTTTTCCGGTCACTGGATCGATCGGCACCCACCCCGGGAACGACGTGGCAAGCCGCGTGAGTTGCTCATGCTCAATAAATGCCTGCGACTCGCGCAACATCTCCTTGCGCATCGGCGCATTCATCCATGCCTCAAGGTGGGCTGCGGAATCAAACCGCATGATCGTTGTCCAAAATCCACCAGACTCGTCAGGGTGTTGAAGAAATGTTCCTTTGTAACCCGGGAATTTCGCCTGCTCCGCCTGCATCCGTGCGGCCCAATCGCGATACGTCTTCTCCATTCCAGGTTTGATTTTCGAAAAAATCACCTCGGTCACGTCACCGCTCGGACGCGATCCACCTTCGCCCACTTGCACCACCTCGCCAAAAGTGCCGCCCTCAAACAATGGAGCTCCCTCGGCAATGATCTCAGCGTGGTCAGCAGATTTCTGCCAGAGCTCGGCGTCCCCCTTCGAACGGAAGTTCAGGATGATCGTCCACTCGGTGCTGCCAGGTTGGGTCGGCGGCATAATGTCGCTGCTGACAAATCCCGGAGCGGCTCCGATGATTTGGTCATGCCGGGCTTTCCAAGCGGTGAACGCAGCTTCGCTTCCGGCCCGCACTCTCACGGTGGCAATGATAAAGGCGGGAGTGGTCATGATTCGCAGTTCGCTTAGGTTATGAAATTTGGTCGCTGAGTATCCATCTCTGCCACACCGCAACTTGCCGCGCTCATCATCAAATTCGAGTGCTACGCCCATTCTCAACAAGATCAAGACATTTGTGCCGACGAGCGGGTCGGGAATACAGAGCTCAGACAACATGGCCAAATCTTCAGACCACGACATGGTTTGATTTTGTCATTCGCTCGCTTCTGCGTAGTGTGTCGCAGTGATGAGCCTTCCGGTCGGGACCGTGACATTTTTATTCAGTGATATCGAGGGCAGCACCCGGTTGTGGGAAAAGCATCCGGTGGCGATGGGGGACTCGTTGGCGCGGCATGATGACATCCTTCGCAGTGCGATGGAAGGGGCCGGCGGGTATGTGTTTAAAACCGTGGGCGATGCGTTCTGTGTGGCGTTTGATACGGCTGGAAGCGCGCTTGAGGCGGCAGTGCAATCGCAACGCGCGCTGCACTCCGAGCCATGGGGAGAAACCGGTCCGTTGCGGGTGCGCATGGCAATTCACACGGGCGCTGCGGAATTCCGTGACGGCGACTATTTCGGAAACCCTCTAAACCGCGTCGCTCGAATCCTCGCGGCGGCTCACGGCGGGCAGGTTTTACTATCATTGCCCGTCGAGGAACTCCTCCGGGATGCCATGCCGGCGGGAGTCGGATTGCGCGACTTGGGTGAGCGCCGGTTGCGCGACCTCGCGAGGCCGGAAAGGATTTTTCAGCCTCTGATTGATGGATTGCCATCGGAGTTTCCGCCGTTGCGGTCGATCGAGGTAATGCCGAATAACTTGCCTGGAAACTTGAGCTCGTTTGTGGGGCGTGCGAACGAGATGGAGCATGTTCGAAACATGTTAGCGTCGGGGCGTTTACTCACGCTGACCGGCACGGGTGGAACCGGAAAGACTCGCCTTGCGCTGCAAGCTGGCTCGGCAGTCTTGGCGGATTACCCGGACGGCGTTTGGTTTGTCGAGTTGGCGACGGTCTCGGATTCCGGTCGAGTGGTGGATTCTGTGGCTGCGTCGCTGGACATCCGCGAAGACCCGGACGTGCCGCTCAACCTCACGCTGCGCCGGGCGATGGCACAAAAGCGCATGCTTATCATTTTGGACAATTGTGAGCATCTCCACAGTGCGTGTGCGGACTTCGCAAGCGATGTGCTTCGCCACTGCCCAGAAATTAAACTCCTCGCAACGAGCCGTCACTCGCTGGGAATCTCGGGCGAAGTCGCATGGGCCGTCCCGCCGCTTTCCACGATCAATCCAAGCAGAGATTTGTTCCAAGTGGCTGATCCGGCACACACGGTCTCGCAATATGAATCGGTGAAGTTATTCATTGATCGCGCGACATCAGTGAAAACGGGGTTCCGTGTGACAAGGCAAAATGCTCCTGCCATTGCCCAGATTTGCTGGCGGCTCGATGGTATCCCGTTGGCGATTGAACTGGCGGCAGCGCGGGCCCGCGTGCTGACTCCCGAACAAATCGCTGCACGCCTCGATGATCGATTCCGCTTACTCACCGGTGGCGGGCGCTCGGTGCTCCCCCACCAGCAAACGCTTCGCACACTCATCGACTGGAGTTTCGACCTGCTTTCCGAAAGCGAGCGCGTGTTGTTTCGCCGACTCGGAGTTTTTGGTGGCGGCCGCACGATTGAGGCCATCGAGGCGGTATGCACCGGGGATGGCGTGGACGCCTACGACGCGCTCGATTTGTTGCAGCAACTCGTGGACAAGTCACTCCTCTCCGTCGAGACCGGGCTGGATGAATTGCAGCGGTACACGATGATCGAGTCGGTGTGGCAATACTCGCGCGAGAAGCTGACCGAATCCGGCGAACTCGACACGATACGGGACCGCCACCTCGCGTATTTTTTGGAGATTGCGGAACAGGCTGCACCCGCCATGGAGGGGGCGGATGTGGCCATTTGGCTGGAGCAGGTCGATGCGGAACGCAACAATTTCCGCTTGGCGCTGGAGTGGGCGGCCGCGTCGTCGAAGCATGCATTGGTTGGATTGCGACTGGTCGGGTTGTTAACTCGATACTGGGAGATTCGAGGTCATCTCAAGGAAGCAAAACACTACTTCACCAAAATGCTTTCCCTGCCGGAAAACCAAGCGGTGACTCCCGAGCGCGGATTTGCGATGGCAGGTGCTGCGAGGATTTCCTGGGTCCTCGATATGTCGGATGAGGCCATCGAACTCTACGAAAAAACGGTCGAAATCAGCGAGCAACTCGGAGACCGTAAGGCTGTGCTCCTCAACCGCGCATACCTCGCCTTTAACTTCCGGAATGTCGGAAATCCGGATGAGGCCGAGCGGATTTTTGATTCGATTTTGCACGAGGGAAGCAAGTTGCAGGATCCGCTCATTGTAGCGGTGGCACTCAGCGGCAAGGGTAGTGTTGCGATTGATCGCGGTGAGATCGAGGCAAGCCGTCGCCTGAAAGAAGAGAGCCTTGCGATTTACCGATCGTCCGGAAACAAATGGGTGACCGGATACCTTCTCTGGGGACTCGCGCGGTCTTGCCTCTCGTCCGAAGATACGGCCGCCGCGCGCGATGCACTGAACGAATGGATCGATATTACGCGCGAACTCAAAAACCGCTGGGCAATGCCATACATCCTGTTCCTTTTTGCGGAAACGCTCCGGCTGGAAAATGAGAAACATGCCGCCGCCCGTGTCATCGGTGCGGCCAACGCCGCCCGGGAGGCCCTGGGAATCACGTTTGACATTGCGGATCAGCGTGAAGCCGACGCAGTGACGTCGACCGTTCGCGGGTCATTGTCGCCGGTGGATTTTGACGCCGCTGTCGAGGCCGGGACAAAACTCTCCATCGTCGAAGCGCTCGAATACGCCATCTCGCTCCGTCCGAAAGCACAGGCAGAGAAATGAGTGCGGAGGCAGCGAGGTTTTCCAGTTTGGAGCGATTGATCGGGCGCAACAGCATTGGAATCTTGGCATCCGCACATGTGTGTGTTGTCGGCGTCGGTGGAGTCGGCTCATGGACTGTGGAATCATTAGCCCGGTCAGGCATCGGGCGACTCACGCTGATCGACATGGATGATATCTGCGTCTCGAATATCAATCGCCAGATCCACGCACTCACAGACTCCATCGGGAAACCCAAGATCCATGTGCTCGCGGATCGGATTCGGCTCATCAATCCCGCTTGTGAGGTGTTGCCGGTTTACGAATTCCTAACCGCTGGAAATGCCGCGCGATTGTTGCCTCCGGACGCCTCGTATGTCGTGGACGCCACGGATCGTATGTCCGTGAAGGCGGCGATCCTTGCGCAGGCACGAGTTCTTGGAGTGGCTGCTTTGACGATTGGCTCTGCGGGAGGAAAACTTGATCCACAACGGGTGAGCGCTAGAGACCTCGCCACGGTCGGAAAGGATGAATTGCTCCGGCAAGTCCGGCGGAAACTTCGAAAAGATTACGGATGGGAAAAAGGAGAGGGTAATCACTACGGCGTGAAGGCTGTCGTATCCGATGAGCCGCTCCGGTTTCCCTGGCCGGATGGCACCGTGCGAAGTGAGCCGCCCGACGAATCATGCAACCTGCGCATGGACTGCGCCACCGGATTCGGTGCGGCGGCCCATGTGACCGGCGTATTCGGACTCATCGCGGCCGGTGAGGTCGTGCGCGATATCATCCGGCAGGACGCAAAAACAGGCGGTTGAAGTTTTGGTCTGCCTTCTCGCGCAAGTCATCGATCCGCATGCTGCGTAGTTTTGCCAGCCCCTCGTATGCCACGGCGAGCGAGGAAGGGTCATGGATCTGCACACCGTCCCCTGCGAAAGCGGGAGCCGTGTCGAGAAGCTCCGGCGGCGGTGGCATAAATGGCGCGTCGGTTTCGACCAGTAACCGGTCCGTCGGAATCACCCGAAACGGAGCCAGCTTTCGCGCGCGGTCACTGGCCAAAAACGACGCGGAAAATGAAAAATACGCCCCGAGCGAAACCCACGTGTCCACCATCTCAACCGGCCCACCATAGGCGTGGAGCAGGAACCCATCCGGGTGCGGGTGACTCTGAATGATTTCCAAAAGCGCGCCCCATGCGCGGAGGCAATGCACGGTGACTGGTAACCGACGGCGGCGGGATTCCTCCCACTGCCACAAAAACACATCCTTCTGGATCGGGAAATTGGTCTCGGACTTCCAGCGGTCGAGGCCGATTTCTCCGACTACCCCGCCCCGGTCCCACTGGCTGGCGAGCTGGGATTTCCAGTTTTCGGTGAGCGTGTCGACCATCCACGGATGCACTCCAAAGGCAGGGAGGATCGATGGGTAATTTACTGCAATCCTCCGGACGTCCGCCCAATCGGCTTCGCAGGTCCCGTTGACCACCAAACGCCCGTTTTCGGGCGGTCCGTGGGATTTCAGAAAATCATCGCGGATCGCATCCAATAGCGGATCCTGCAGGTGATTGTGCGCGTCGTGCAGCGGCGCAGGGGAATGCGCGTCAGCCATGGATTGCGAGTCGGCGAAGGGTGGCTGCCACTTGAGCGATTCCGTTCACCCGGGTCGGCGTCAGGTTTTTTTCGATGCCGAGATCCGCCAGAAGCGTTGGATGGAATGTGGCTGCGTCGTCCGGTGTTGCCCCGTCGAACAACTCAGCCAAAAGGACGACCAATCCGCGCACGAGCGGCGAGTCGGAATCCGCCCGATACCGACAAACGCCGTCCTCGATGCGGCCTTCAATCCACACTGAGGATTGGCACCCCTCGACGCGTCTCTCCGGTGTGCGCATTTCTTCCGGCAGCGGAGGCAACTTTGAGCGGTGACCGATGATGATCGCAAGCCGTTCCTGAGGATCAGGAATGACCCGATACCGCTCGACCATGGCGGATTGTTTCTCTGCGAGTGTCATGACACGGTGGTCGTTTCAAGCGAGCCGATCAAGGCGCGCAGCGAGTCTTCTGGCAGTGAGGGCCCGATGAATAAAATCAACGGTTGTTCGATTCGCGTTTCGCGTCCGATGGGCAGCCACTGCACGGCAGTTCCGCGATCCACGTATTGGAAGATGTGGTATTCCTCCGGCGAACTGGTCAACCGAGCGAGCCCTTTGGCGCGGATCACCTCGGGCGGGAGGGTGGCGAAAATGGCATCCATCGCACTCCGGCTCACCAATGCGGGGAGCGGGAGTTGAAATGAAGCAAAGTGGTGCTTTGCGTGCCCATGCGAGTGCGCTGAATGATCGTGCCCGCATCCGGGATCACTGCATTGGTGCACGTGCCGGGATGGCAGGCTGCCGACGACACGAGAAACATCCGCCAGGGCCTGAGCGACCTCCACGGCATCCGCGCGGATTGCCGTGACTCCGAGATCCGCGAGCGAGGATTCCACCTCGGTGTGTCGTTCTGCAGAAATCACGTCGAGCCGTGTCACGTGCAGGTAATTCGCCGTGCGGATCTGGTCGCGCTCCAGCCCGTTATGCCAAAATCTTTTTTGCCAGCGTTTTCCATCAATGATCGAAATCTGGATCGGGAGCGTGAATCCGCCGAGGTCCGGCTCCAGCGACAAAAGCTCCACGAGTTCCTCCGCATCGGTCGTGCCATTGGACTCGATGATCATGATCCGGCCCGGCTGGTGGTCGAAAGTTTCGAGAGCCGAAAGAAGCTCGTCCCTCGACCCGCAGCATACGCAACTGCCGCTGATCGGGGTGATTTCGCCCGCGAGGTTCGCGAGCAACGCCGCATCGACTTTTGCGTTTTGGTAATCGTTGATGACCACGTGCGGATCGACTCCGCGCTCCGTCAACGCGGGCAGCAGGGAGCGCAAAAACGTGGTCTTTCCCGATCCTAAAAATCCAACAATGAGAACAAGTGGCGTCATGGCGATGGTTTGGTGTAGGCTTTCAACTCCGCAAAATCACTCGCGGATCCGCCCACTATGGCACAAGTTACAAGTGATTCCGAATAATCAAATTCTATGACAAGCCCAACTCGCACACCAGTCACGATCTTAACCGGCTACCTCGGCGCCGGGAAAACGACGCTCCTGAACCACATTCTGACCGGGCAGCACGGACGCCGGATCGCGGTGATCGAAAACGAATTTGGTGAAGTCGGGATTGATCACGACCTGGTGGTGAATGCGGACGAGGAGATTTTTGAAATGAATAACGGCTGCATCTGCTGCACGGTCCGTGGGGACTTGATCCGCATTTTGGGCGGATTGATGAAGCGCCGCGATAAGTTTGACCACGTGCTGGTCGAGACGACCGGCCTCGCCGATCCCGGTCCCGTGGTGCAGACGTTTTTCATGGATGATGACATGAAGGAGCAATTTTTTGTCAACGGCGTGGTGACCTTGGTCGATGCCAAACATATCTTGCAGCACATCGACGACAGCCATGAAGCGCGGGAGCAAATCGCCTTTGCCGATGTCACCCTGCTCAACAAAGCCGATTTGGTTGGACCCGCGGATTTGACCGCGTTGGAAAAGCGGATTCGGTCTGCAAATGCCCTGACCAAAATCTACCGCACCGTGAACGCCCAGATCGATCTCGGGCATGTGCTCGACATCGGCGGATTCAACCTCGACCACGCCATGGAGGTCGATCCGCACTTTTTGGATGATGCAGAGCACGACCATGACCACGACGGGCACGATGAAGAACACCATCACCACGATCACGAACACGACACCGAAATCACCAGCGTGGGAATCATCGTCGATGGAGACTGCAACGGCCCGAAGCTCAATGCGTGGTTGTCCGAGTTGGTCCGGGTGGATGGTGCGGACATCTTCCGAATGAAGGGCGTGTTCGCTGTCGCGGGAAACCCGGATCGCGTGATCTTTCAAGGAGTTCACATGTTGATTGATGCGGCGAATGGCGGGCCGTGGGGCGAGAGGCCTCGTCAGAACCGATTGGTCTTCATCGGACGCAACCTTGATCGTGAGGCGTTAAATGCCGGATTCCGTGCCTGCATCGTATGAGGCTGACAGCAGGTCCAGTTTTTGATGCCTGTGAGCACCTGATTAGTGCGCGTTGGCTGGCAGGTGGAAAATTCCTTGTCGCGGTCCCGACTGCCGGAGCACCCGTGGTCTGGGATGGCGCGTCGCACTCACGCGAACTGGGCCACCATGGCCTCGGAAATGGCTGCCTCGCCGTGCACCCGTCCGCGGATGTTTTTGTCACTGGGGGTGCGGATGGAAAAATCCGGATGTATTCCGGACCGGAAACGCCCGCCGTGGAAGTTGCAGTGGGCCGGGGATGGATTGATCGGGCGCGTTGGAGTCCCGACGGCAGCAAACTCGCGGTTGGACTCGGCAAGCACTTGGTTGTCCTGAACCGCACCGGCGAGGTGCTCTGGAAATCACCCGCCCACAAAAGCACGGTGTGTGACCTCGCGTGGAATCCTGTGCAGTCGGATCAGCTTGCCGTGGCGTGCGACGGGGGAGCCCACCTCTGGACCATTGGCGGCGAGGAGCCGTTTGCCAGGTTTGATTGGGGAGGGGCAAGTTTGATCATCACATGGAGCCCGGACGGGCGTTGGGTGATCACCGGAGATCAAACCCCGAGTGTTCACCTGTACGACGTTCCCCGTGATTTTCCACTGCACATCCAAGGGTATGAATCCAAGGTCAAGGCCATCGCGATTAGTAGCAATTCGAGGCGCCTTGCCACGGGCGGGAGTCCGCTCGTTACAGTCTGGAATTGCACCGGAAAGACCGGCCCTGAAAACACGACCCCGCGGCAGCTCGAAGGGCACGATGATTTTTGTCTCGCTCTGGAATATCGCAGCGGATCCGACCTTCTCGTTTCCGGCGGTGCCGATGGGCGGTTGCTAGTTTTCGAGGCAGAGCAATCAGTGCGTCCGAGAGCGGCGTATCTGCTCGACGGGGAAGTGGTCACGGTCGCATGGCACCCGAAAGAGCCACGCGTCATCGCGGGCACATCCAGCGGGAAAATGCAGATATTTGACGTTGTGATGTAGTGGGCCGCACCACCTCAGACGATTGCCGCCACGACAAACCAAGCGATCATCAACACGCCGATCAAAAGTTTGCCAATCATCCCTGCGGTGGTTCCAAGGAATGTGCCCCACGTGGATTTGCCAGCAGGCAGAATGCCGCGTCCACCGAGAAGTTCGCCAGCTAATGCCCCGATGAGCGGGCCGACAAAAATGCCGATGATTCCGAAGAATAACCCAACGACTGCCCCAAGGATGCAGCCGATGGCACCCCACCGCGTTGCCCCGAACCACTTGGCCCCGAGCGATCCGCTTACGATATCAAGAGCCTGCGCAAGAATCAGCAGGACGGCGAGCACGGCAATTGTGGTCCAACCGACCGCACCAACCGTGAAGTAGTTCAAACATGCCCCCGCAAAAATCAACACCGCCCCGGGAATCAACGGCAATACCATGCCCGCCAGACCGGCCAGCATCAGCAACGCAGTGAGGAGCCACCAAACCAATTCCATGGGATTGACGATGGATGGGATGTCCCGGTTGAGCGACGCAAAAGTTGCGTTTGCCTGACATTGACGTAATGGGTAGGTGGGAAGAGCGACCCGCTCCCCGCCTAAACTATGAAATCTCCTATCTTACTTTGCGGATTGACCCTGGCGTTGCTTGGTTTGACCGCCTGCAGCACCATGCCAAAAAAGCAACCGCTCGTTCCCGTGTCTCATGTCGAGTTGGCGCCATTCATGGGAGATTGGTATGTCGTCGCAAACATCCCGTATTTTGCCGAGCGGGATTGTGTCGCGTCCGTCGAGAGCTACAAGCTTCTGCCCAATGGCACCATCGACACCGTGTTCACGGCCCTCAAACCGGACTTCGATGGCAAAGAGATACGAGTGAAAACTCTGGGCATCGTAAAAAATAAGAAAACCAATGCCGAGTGGCAGGTGCAGCCGATTTGGCCAATCCGGATTGCTTACGTCGTTATCGATCTGGATCCGGATTACCAATTTGCGGTAATCGGTCACCCATCACGGAATTACGCGTGGATCTTATCCCGCACGCCGACGCTTTCGGACGCGACCTTCGATGGCATCCTCGGCCGCATGGCCTCGCAGGGATACGACACGTCACGAATCGCGAAAGTCCCGCAGCGCGCGGAAGCGCCAGCGCTTCCGGTGCCGGGGAGATAAGCGAGTGGCAGGTCCGGTGGTACTCCGTTTTCGTTCTGCATTGCGTCACGCCCAGCGTGTCCTCTTTGCGGCGATCGCAATCGTTCTAGCGGGGTGTGGTGGTATTCCCAAGCCGCCGCCTGACGTTTCGCTCGAGCAGCGCGTGGTCGAATGGAACGGACGTTCGGTCCGGATGGAGTCATATTGCTCCAATGTGGACGCTCCCATTTTATCAACGGTTTTTCTGCTCCACGGGATCGGCGGCATGGCGGGTGACGGCTCGCTCATGAGATCGTTTGCCGTGGACTTGGCTCGCGCCGGATACGAAGCGTTCGTGGTGCGGTATTTTGATTCGACCGGGGACTGGCTTGTCACACGGGGTGTGGCGCTTGAACGGGCTGGTGAATGGCGGGATGTGCTCAGGGCCGTAATTAAAGATCATTCGTCGAAATTCCCGGACCGCGCGCATGCAGTGCTCGGGTATTCTCTTGGTGGGTTTTTGGCGGTAGCGCTTGCTGGTGAGCCGACCCCGGTCGAAGCGATGGTGGTGCTGAATGCCGGTGTGCTTCCTGAGCACGAAGGGTGGGATCTGAGTACATTGCCGCCGACGCACATTCTGCATGGATCAAAAGACTTTGTTGTGGAGCCGGTGCGGAGCGAGGTGCTGGCGCGGTTGGCCGAGGAGGTCGGGGTGACTGTGAGCCGCGTCGTCCTGGACGGGGAGGGACACGCGCTGAGCGCAAAAGGCAAAATGCGTGCCAGTCGCGAGATGATAGAATTCTTTAGCAATCATCTTCAGACTGGCCAAAGCTCAGGCGACGCCTTAGCCTCTGACTCCGCTGATTAACGGGGGCATAGCTCAATGGTTAGAGCAGCCGGCTCATAACTGGTTGGTTGTCGGTTCAAATCCGTCTGCCCCCAATCCCTGTCTCTACCGTGATATCTAAAGACGATGTTTGAATCAGGCGAAGATTGATAACGAACTCGAATGCCATGACCAAAATATTTCGTTGGGCCGGAATAGTGCTTTTCGCACTGGGCGTGATCGGTCTTATTGTGTGCGGGGTGTTTTTGGCGGGCTACGCCGCACAGCGAAGTGAGAGGTTGCATGCGTTAGAACGTGACTCGCGCATCGTTAGCACCTCGGCGGGTGACATCGAAGTCGTTACGGCAGGTCCTGAGGATGCCCCTGCAGTGCTCGTGCTGCACGGCACTCCCGGTGGATACGATCAAGCGCTTGCAATTGGTAAGGCATTTGCGACGGACGACCATCTCATCGTGGCACCATCCCGTCCGGGCTACCTGCGAACGCCGTTCGTGAATGGATTTCTTTTTGCTGAACAGGCCGATGCGATGGTGGCATTATTGGATAGTTTAAAAATCCCCGATGCGGCAGTCGTCGGGTATGGAGCTGGGGCTGTGGTCGCCGCCGAAATGGCGATCCGCCATCCCGGGCGAATCCGTGGACTTGTGCTGATTTCACCGCCGACCGTGCCATTGCCATCGGTTGCGTCAGGCATGTTTAGCGGGATCAACTTTCTCGGTGCCCGAGTCATGTCCGACGTTGGTGGTGATCTGGGAGCATTTTTGTTTCTGCGAGGTTGGGAGAATGACCCGGTGAAAACGACAGCAGACGTGCTTGCGAGGGATGTGCGTGCGAATGATTTGACTGCGGCCGCCGAGTTCATAGTGAATGATCCCGAGCAGCGCGATCTCATGCATGCGATACTGAAAAGCATTTATCCCCTGAGCCCCCGGGAAACGGGCGCTCGCAATGATCTCGCACATCTCCGGCATCCTCAGCCAGTGGATTTTGCCTCAATCAACTGCCCGGTATTGGTGCTTTCGGGTGCAGATGACTATGCCATCGAGGTGGTTAAACCGGCACTCATTTTGGAGTCAGCACCCGATGCAACGTCGGAGGTGGTTGCCGGTGCGGGGTCGATGGTCTGGTTCGGTCCGAGCGCGCCCGGCGTGAAGGAAAAAATCCGCGACTTCCTCCGAAACCTTCCGCCGCCATTGCCTGCTGAATAGTTCTTATGGAAACCGGAACGGACTTTTTCATTAGGCAGGATCAGGCTCACCGCGCGACGCGTTGGCTCATTGTGTATTTTCTGCTCGCGGTGCTTGGGATCATAGCGGTCCTGCAAGGGGTGTTGGCATTTGCGCTGGGTGAAAGTTATTGGAATCTTCAGCTCCTCGCCATGGTCGCCGGTGGCGTGGTCGTCGTGGTCGTGGCCGGAGCGCTGTATCGCATCGCGGAGTTATCGAACGGTGGCTCTGCGGTGGCTGAAATGCTCGGCGGACGTGTGATCGACCCGCACACATCCGATCTCAAAGAAATCCAGCTTCGAAACGTCGTCGAGGAAATGGCGATTGCGTCGGGCGTGCCCGTTCCGGAAATTTACGTCCTACCCGATGAGCAGGGCATCAACGCATTCGCAGCCGGGCATCAACCCGGAGATGCTGCCGTGGCGGTGACCGCCGGGGCACTCGCGAAGTTCAACCGGGAGGAACTGCAAGGGGTTATCGCGCATGAGTTCAGCCATATTCTGAATGGTGACATGCGATTGAATATCCGGCTGATCGGCGTGCTGAATGGAATTCTATTGCTAGCGATTCTCGGACGTATTCTTTTTGCGATTGGCGGTCGTGTGCGCGTGGGAGGAGATCGAAATGGAAACTCCGCCGGGATCACGTTAGGCATCTTTGGTCTGGGCGTCGCGTTATTCATTATCGGCTGGATCGGCGTGTTTTTTGCGAAACTCATCAAGGCTGCAGTTAGCCGGCAGCGTGAATTTCTCGCCGATGCCTCCGCCGTGCAATTCACGCGCAACCCGGATGGAATCAGCCGCGCGCTTTACAAAATCGGCGTGGCAAGCGGACGCCTCGAATCCCCGCGTGCCGACGAGGCAAGTCACATGTTTTTCGGAAACGGGTTGCGCGATCCTGCGATGTCGTGGTTCGCGACGCACCCGCCGATTGATGCCCGGATCCGAGCAATCAACCCGCAGTTTGATCCGGAGTCTGTTCCGCGTCCGATTAATCCGCCTCCGGTGCCGACGAACGATCAATCAGCGCCGGCGCGTGACCGATGGTCGCCGACCGGCGGGCCGCCGAATGTCCGGCAGCTTGCGATTGCGTCGGCCATGCTCGCCGCATTACCGGATGCGATTCGCTCGGGCGCAAACCAAACTGCTTCCGCCGAGGCGATTGTTTATTCGTTGGTTTTAAGTCACGACCCCGATCTGCTCGCAAAACAAATCGGTTTGATCGATCTTACTCCGCCCGAGCGTGCGCTTCTGGACGAGGAACTGAAGCGGCGCGATGAAATCGCTGAAAACGCCGTGCTGGCCGTGATTGACTTGTGTATCCCCACGTTGCGGAGAGCTTCGGCGGATCAATACCGGGTCTTCCGAAGCAATATCCGGAAGATCATCGACAGCGATGGAAAGGTCAGTTTTCTCGAGTATGTGCTGCACAAGGCGATTGTCCGGCACTTAGATCACTATTTTGAAAAATCCGGTTCTGTACCCGTCAACTTCCGCTCGGTGGTGCCGTTGCTTCCGGACTGCGTGCATTTGTTTTCTGCGCTGGCGTGGCTGGGAGGTGAGGATGCCGATGCCCGGGATTCCGCTTACCGGGCGGGGATCACGGCTCTGATGATCAAGCCGGATGCATTTCCGATGGAGCGGCAGGACGAATGCAATCTTGCGGCAGTCGATGCGTCGCTCGACCGCATTGCGACAGCGGATGCGGTGACGAAAAATAAAATCCTAACGGCCTGCGGACGCGTCATTTTAGCGGATGATTTGGTGCAACCGAGGCAGGAGGCGCTACTGCGGGCCATCGCGGATGCGGTGGGCGCGCCGGTGCCCCCGTTTGTGCCGCTCGGACAACCTGAGTAGAACGCTCGTGTTTTGGATTTCACCGGATCAATGGACGGCACTGGCGGCAGAGCAAACCAACGCCTATCGCGTCGGAACCGGCGCGAGCGCTTGGGTGGAGCGATTTGGTGATGATTGTTTGATCAGCGCGGTGTCTGATTCGGCAGCGATCGCCCTGAAAGATGAATTGGACAAATTTGCAAATCAACGCGGATGGTCGCCCCGCAGCGTTTTCCATCGGCGCTTAGTCAAACAACCCGGTGAGAGCGATGTCCCCGAGTTGCTCGTTGGACCGCCCGATCTCGCTCCAGTCGTGGAGATTTGCGAGCGAGGGTTGCGTGCGATCATTGATTTCCAAGCGGGGTATTCTGTGGGGTGGTTTTGTGATCAGCGTGAAAATCGAGCGTGGATGGAAACCAATCTGAAACCGGAAAAGGTGCTGAATTGTTTTGCATACACGGGGGCGTTCTCGCTGGCTGCGGCGCGTGCGGGTGCGATCACCACAAGCGTCGACTTGTCCAAAAAATCCCTGCTGCGTGCGCGTGAGAATTTTGAAGTCAATCAGTTTGATCAAGCAGCGCACCGCTTCATCGCTGATGATGTGTTTGCGGTCCTTCCGCGTTTGGCGCGGCGGGGTGAGAAGTATGATGCGATCATTTTGGATCCGCCGACCTTTTCCCGTGGAGCGGGCGGGCGGGTGTTTCGTGTGGAGAAAAATCTGGCCGATTTGCTGGCGATGGCACTGCCGCTGCTCAACGCGGGCGGGTGGGTATTGCTCTCAACCAACTCAAGCAGCCTCGATGTGGGTGCGTTGAAATGGATCGCAAGGGATGTGGCTGGCTCTGCGGAATTGATGGCCGTGCCACCTCCGGAGGAATACCCGGTCGGGAGTGCAAGCTCGACGGTTTGGATTCACCCGAATACGTTTTAAAAATATCGCATGCCTGCCGAATCATCCACAGCCACTGCCGAAATCACCGGCGTTGGTGACTCCATGCGGGTGAAGTTAACGGGGCGACTGGATGCAGACTCGACCGCTGGGTTGTGGCAGGAACTCGCTTCCAAAAAACTGCCGGACAAGGTGGTCGTGGACGGCAAAGAAATTACCTACTGCGATTCTGCGGGCGTGGCGTTGCTATGTCACTTGCGACAAACCGTAAACGCTGACCTCCAAAATCTGCCGGCTGACACGCAACAGTATTTGGACAGCGTGGATATCGCGAAGATCCCGGATTTTCGACCGGAGCCAAAGAAGCAGGACTCCGCGCCGGTTTCCGTGGGGCGGATCACCTGCGCGTTTTTTGCGGACATACGGGAAATGACTGTGTTCACCGGGCAGGCGACGGTCGCGTTGGTGCGCTCGCTGATGTTCCCGGCATCCATTCGTTGGCGCGAGTTTTGGGTTACGTTCGAAAAGGCCGGTGTGAATGCGCTGCTCATCGTGGGGCTGATCGGATTTCTGACCGGCATGATCATGGCGTTCCAATCCACGGTGCCTCTGCGGCAGTTCGGGGTGGATATCTACGTCGTCAATCTTGTGGGACTTTCGATGCTTCGCGAACTCGGTGTCATCATGACCGCTATTGTCTTCGCAGGACGCACGGGATCCGCATTCGCTGCGGAGATCGGAACCATGAAGGTCAACGAGGAAGTGAACGCACTCACGACGATGGGGCTGGATCCGGTTCGATTTCTGGTCACACCCAAAATGCTCGCAGGCATCATCGTCATGCCGCTCCTCACGATTTACACCAATGTGGCCGGTGTCGCGGGAGGACTTTCTGTGGTGATGTTGTTCGGCCATCCATGGGCGGCTGTTTGGAATCAGCTCGTGGCGTCGGTGGGCTACCACGACGTGCTCGCCGGGCTTATGAAAGCAGTGGTTTTTGGCTTTCTGATTTCGGGTGTTGGATGTTTGCGCGGTCTCCAAACGAAATCCGGTGCCTCCGCTGTCGGTGACTCGACCACGAGCGCTGTGGTCACAAGTATCTTTTTGATCGTTGTGGTCGATGCAATCTTCGCAGTCGTGTTTTACGCAACTGGCTTTTAGGTGATGAGCGGCCCTATCGTCAAAGTCGAGGACCTGACCGCCGGATACGGCGAAACGGTGATCCTGAAAGACCTTAACTTCAGCGTCGCCGCAGGTGAAATATTTGTGATTCTAGGTGGTTCCGGATGCGGGAAGAGCACACTGCTTAAACACATGATCGGGCTGCTCCCACCGATCACGGGACGAGTGCTGATTGAGGATCAGGATTTGACTGCGGCGGACGGTGATAAGCGTATTGAAATTCTGCGCCGGATCGGTGTCGCGTATCAGAGCGGTGCTCTGTTCGGATCTTTCACGTTGGCGCAGAATGTTCGCTTGCCGTTGGAGGAATTTTCCAACCTCCCTGAGGAAGCGCTCGAATTGATCGCATGGATGAAACTCGCGATGGTGGGGCTCGGCGAGTTCCGCGAGTACCTGCCAAGTTCGGTGAGCGGAGGTATGCAGAAGCGGGCGGCGCTCGCCCGTGCGATGGCGCTTGACCCGGCTGTCGTGTTTTTGGATGAACCATCGGCCGGGCTGGACCCGGTGACATCTGCCGAGCTCGATGCGTTGATTTTGCGGCTGCGAGCTATGCTTAACATGACATTTGTGATCGTGACGCACGAGCTTCCAAGTATTTACGCGGTTGCAGATCGTGTCATCATGCTCGACAAATCCGCCCAAGGGATTATTGCGGAGGGCAAACCGGCCGATTTGAGGGACCACTCGACCAACCCCGAAGTCCGCCGTTTTTTCCTGCGTCAAGCGGAACCAGAACCTAAATGAAAAGCGAGGCACATTTTTTCCGTATCGGATTGTTCGTAATCCTTGGCGTGCTTTTGCTGTCGGCCGCCCTGATCGTGTTTGGGGCTGGGCAATTGTTTAAACCACGCATTGAAATCGTGACCTATGCCGATGTCACGGTTCAGGGGATTGAGGTGGGATCGCCGGTCAAGTTTCGCGGTGTGACCGTCGGAAAAGTGAAGTCGATCGAATTTCTGTTCACGGTCTACCCAAGTCTTGCGACCGAGGGGCAAGATAACCTCGTTGTCTTGCTTATGGAACTTGATAAGGAAGTCTTTCCTGGCATGTTCACGACCGAAGACCTCGCGGAAATGTTAAAGCGCGGTGTTGAACGTGGCCTTCGTACCCGCATCGAGCCACAGGGAATCACCGGACTGAACTACATCGAGGTAAATTACATCGATCCGGTGCGGTTTCCGCCGATTAAGATATCGTGGACTCCCGGGTATTATTACATCCCGAACGCCCCGGGTGAGATCACAAGTTTGTTGGATTCCGTGAACAACATCATGCGTGAAATTGAAGAACTGAATGTCAAAGGCATCAGCGACGGCACGGTGGCGCTCCTCGAAAATCTTAACAAAGCGGTGACCAAAGCCGACATTGAGGCGCTAAGCCGCGAGGCGCAGAAATTGTTCACGCAGCTCTCCGGCGCCGTCGAGGAGGCGAACTTCGGTGGGTTAAGCACCGAGTCAAGATCGCTGATCGCCGAAATCGGACGATCAAATGAAGAACTCCGGAAAATTTTGACGAACGTAGAACCTGCCTCGCGCTTGAATAGCGATGAAATCGCCGCGTCTCTGGCGAACCTCAAAATCATCACCGACAACCTCCGCGTGGTCAGTGGGGAATTGTCGCGGGATCCGTCGATTCTGCTCTTCAGCCGCCCTCCGAAACCGGCCAGTGTTTTTGAGGCCAAACCACCAACCCGCAAGTGATCATGCTCTTCGTCCGCTTTCAGTGCCCGTTGGTATGCACGCTTATCGCGGTGGCAGCCCTCGTGATGCCCGCTTGCAGCTTCATGGCTGCGCGCACCCCGGCGCAGACATTTTTGCTCGACCCAGGGGTTCCGCCGCGCGCGGCAAAGCAAATCAGCGGAAGCGTGGCAGTCAGCTTTGTGGATGTCTCATCGCCCTACAGCATCGGCAACTTCCAGTATCGGCTCAGCGAATCGGATTGGGAGACGGACCCGTATAATCGATTCCTTTCATCCCCCCAGGAAATGATGACCAGGGTAATCCGAACATGGTTGGAGAAATCCAGTGCATTTTCCACGGTCGTCATGCCTGCTTCGGGCGTGGTCGCAGATTTTCAAGTCGAGTGTGAAGTCACGTCGCTCTTCGTCGATTTCCGGGATGTGGGGAATCCAGAAGCCGTCATGGCAATGGAGTTTCGTGTCATGCGTTCGGTAAAAAATGCCCCGCCGGAAGTGGTGCTTCGTAAGGCGTTCAATTCGCGGGCACCGGTTGCGGACAGGACACCGGAAGCGTTTGTGCAGGCTTGGAATGCCGCTCTCCGGGAAGATATGATGTCATTTTCCGCAGCATTGAAGGCGATTTGATCGATGGTGATCGTGGGAAATTCTTGTGCTGTCGCCTATACTCGGGTTCGTTGCTCTGGTGATTGGAATGTTTAACGTCTTGAGTCGGTTCCTCGTTCTGGCCTTGTGCGCCGTCGGTTGCTTGGTGGCATCACCTGCAACTGCAGCGGAGGTGATTCCGGTGATTGAGCGCGAACGGATCGAGGCCTCGCTCGACAAGCAGATCACGGTTGAGGGGCGTATTGAGCGCATCGGTGAATCGAAAACGCGCGCGATTCTGTTTTTGAACTTTGAAGGGCTGGACCGGGGTGGATTCACTCTCATCATTCGCCAAGGCACGCTCGCAGGTGATTACGTGCAACATGACCCGGCTTTTGCGCCCAGCTTCGTTGGGAAAAATGTGCGCGTAACTGGCACCGTGACGACCTACAAGGGAGGGTTTCAGATGCAGGTCTTTGCCCCGAGCCAGATCGAGGTTTTGCCGGAGGCGGCTGCTGAGTCCTGAGCTGAGTTTCAGCGCAGATCCACCGGACGAGCGACCATGATCCCGGCGTGCTTGGAAAACTGGGCGAGGTACTCGCTCAGCCGAGCATCCAAAACGACCTGCTTTTTGTCCCGTGAGGCGTGGAGAAACCGGAGCGTCCCAGACTTGTCCCGCACTGCCAATCCGACATGCGATGTGTAGGTGCCCGGCCATGTGGTCACGATGCTGATGACGTCACCGTCTTGCAATTTTGGCTCGATGCTCCGCACGGAACCCTTTGGGATATACCAAATCCCACGCTTCGAAATTGCGGCTTCAAACTTCGCGATTTTTGGAATCAGGCTGGGATTGGCGCGTAACTGGCGGAAACTTTTCCAGTTTTTGGCCATGTATGCCATTTCGCGATGCATGCGTTTTGCACCGGGCAAATTCGGAGTCAGGTCGCGCACGAGTGACCGCTTGGCGTTGTCATATTGCCAGTCTTCCAAGTGATGCAATCGGGAGTCGAAATACCCCGTGCATTTCCCGCCGCGATACCGATCCATCTCGATCAATCGGAGAAGATCCTGAGACGTCGGCCGGTCCTTCCAGCTCAATGCCCTTGCCGTGCCGAGGGCGATCTCGAAAAATGTCCAGCAATCCATGCCGACCATGTTGACGCTGGGTGCTTCGATCCGGTCATCGATTTCGAGGGTGAAGTTTTTGTAGGGCGTTCCCACGAGTGCCAACCCGACCCGGGCGGTGCGTTTGCCAATCGGCAGGGCAGCCCAGTTCTCGTCGATGCCACGCTGAACCAACCGGTTGAACTTCGCCTCGCCGATGAACGTCCTGTTCAGAGGCAGGGTGGGTGCAGCGTGCGCTGCTGCCAGCATCCCACCGAGGATGACTGACAGCAAGAACCGGGATGGCGTGTGCACGCTTGGAGCTAGTATTTTGCGACGGTCGGATCGATTCGATCAGCCCATGCATGAATGCCGCCTTCGACATTCCAGAGTTTGCTGAACCCTGCCGCTTGGAGTTCGCGCAGTGCTTGCGCGCTTCGCATTCCGACTTTGCAATGGATGATGATTTCGTCCGCGCTGTCGAGTTCGCTCATGCGCGAATGGAGTTCACCGAGCGGAATGAGTATTGCGCCGGGGATGCGCGCGATGTCGTATTCATACTTCTCGCGCACGTCGAGCAGAACAAACCGGTCGCCTCCATCGATGCGTTGTTTCAACGTTTCCACGTTGATCTCCGGCACTGGTGGCTCGGCCTCCTCGGCAGCGGCCGCCTGTGGAATGCCGCAGAATACTTCGTAATCGATCAGCTCCGTGATGCTGGGGCTTTCGCTGCACACCGGGCACGATGGGTCTTTTCGCACTTTGAATTCTTTGAACTTCATCTTCAGCGCATCAAAATGCACGAGCCGTCCGATGAGTGGGTCGCCAATCCCAACGATGAGTTTGATCGCTTCGATTGCCTGCATCACGCCGATCACGCCCGGCAACACGCCTAGAACGCCGCCTTCGGCGCAGCTTGGCACCATGCCTGGCGGTGGAGGCTCAGGATAAAGGCAGCGGTAGCACGGCCCGCCGAGGTGCGGCGCGAAGACGGTGCATTGGCCATCGAAGCGGAAGATCGAGCCGTAGATATTCGGCTTTTTCAAAAAGACGCAGATGTCGTTGGAAAGATAGCGCGTCGGGAAGTTGTCTGTTCCGTCGATAACGATGTCATATGGCTCCACGATCTCCGTGGCGTTGCTCGCTGAAAACATCGCATCGTGCAGCACTACTTGGACGTTCGGATTGACCTCCTTGATCCGGTCGCGGGCGGAGTTCAGCTTCTTGCGTCCCACGTCTTTGGTACCGTGCAGAATTTGGCGCTGGAGATTCGAGTAGTCCACCACGTCGAAGTCCACCAATCCCAGAGTGCCCACCCCGGCCGCCGCGAGGTAAAGGGCGATTGGGGAGCCCAAGCCGCCGGTGCCAATGCACAAAACCTTGGCCGCCTTCAGGCGCCGCTGACCTTCAAGCGTCACTTCAGGCATGATTAAGTGCCGGGAGTAGCGGGCTACTTCATCGTTGCTGAAACTGATCGATTCTAGTCGGGATGGATCGATGATACTCGGGATGCTCATAAAAGTGGTTGAAGGTATGCCTGATTGGCCGGAATCTCAAATGTGAAAGCCTAGGGGTGTATTGAACATGAACACCTGCGGAAGGTCAAAAGGCCCGGTTCGTTTTGGATGAACCGGGCCGAAGCGTTTGACAGCCTAACCACGCTGCACCGTGGCGGTGGCGTGGGATGGGATGTCGCGAATGTTACTTCATCAAGAGCACTGCACGAGCACGCTTGATCTCGCGTGTGACCTTGCGGTGCACGTGAGCGGGCATACCAGTGACGCGACGCGGGATGATTTTCCCAGCTTCGGTAACAAACCGTTTCAGAAGATCCGGGTTTTTGTAATCGATGGCCTCGACCGCGAGGTCAATCCGGCGGCGGGGCATCGGGCGGTTTGCGCGCCGGAAGTTCGAGCGGCGTTGTGGTGTTTTTGGCTGCATGGTTGGTTATTTGATTTCCCGGTGAAGGGTGTGCCGCTTGAGGTGCGGGTTGTATTTCTTCTTCTCAAGACGCCCCGGGGTCTTTGGGCTCTTTTTATTTCGTTTGCTCATGTAGCGCGATACGGGTTTTCCCTCGGCACGCGCTTCTGTGCATTCCAGCGTGATGATTTCTTGTGCCATGTTAGTCTTTGTTGTCTGTTGAGATATCTTCTTCGTCGCCATCGCCGTCTTCGTCGTTCGAGCCGAACAGGGAGACTGGTTGCTGACGGTATTTGGAGTAGCGGTTGCGCTTCTCGATTTCGGCTTGGCATTCCACCGTGAAGCGGGTGAACGGCAGTGCCTCCAAGCGAGCCTTGGGGATCGGCTTGTTCGACATTTCGCAATTTCCGTATTCGCCCACTTCGATGCGTTTAAGAGCCTGATCAATCTCGTATAGCGAATCCTGCTCCTGCGACAGAAGACTGAGTGCAAAATCGCGGTCGTAGGCGTCGCTGCCGGCGTCGGCCTGATGCATGCCAAACGCAGATGTCTCTCCCTCCGTCCGGAGACTGTCGCGCGCCACACCACTCATGCTGTCCAGCAACGTATCTTTCAAAATCAAAAGACGTTGGCGCTGCTTTTCCAAAAATGGAGTCAGTTTGACCGGCTCCGGCTTGGCAGCGCGGACTGCGACAGGTTTTGGAGCTTTCTTTTTGGGAGCGGCCGCAGGCTTTGAAGCCTTTGCCGATGCAGGAGTTTTACTTGCCATAGAGTCGATTACGTCGGGTGATGAAAAGGAGGGGGAGAGTATGATCAATCATGCGGGGGCGCAAGCGAAATCGGCGAATCGACGACTCGCGGGGCAAAACAATGCTTTTGCAGGAATTGAGGTGCGGCCGCGGGAGCAGTCGAGGCTACGCAGGTGATGGTAACTCTGCGCGCAGTCTCCTCAGTGACCGATCATCGAGAGGATGCCGGTATGGCGATTTTTTCGGTCTTCCCGGATTTTTCCGCAAGGGCCATCGCCCGGATTACGTGGAGCCCCATGACGGTCTGTTCGGCTGTCCATTCGCCTTCCAGCGGCCCGCCGAGAATTGCTTTATGGAATGCCCCCCACTGGTAGTCTTCCGTGCTGCCCTCGGAGACGGCGCGAAACGTGTGCGGCGCACCTTCCCGATTGACGACCACCGAAAGCTCCGGGTGTGTCCGGGGAGAGCCATTGACGGCTGGTCCCACATTCCGGTAAACAGTCCCGTTTTCGTGGTTCAGCGTCAGCGAACTCAGCCACCACTGGGCGTCATTCACGCAGAACGACGAAAAAACATTTGCGATGGCACCATTTTCGAACATGAGGCTGATCTGGCCATTGTCGGGAGTTGGACGCCCGGTGAAAAGGCGCGAACTCATCACAGATACCGCCACGGGTTTGCCGATTAGGCGGATCAGGTCGTTGATCAGGTAAATCCCCAAGCGGAAAATGGGCGCGACCGGGCACTTTTCGGGGTCGTCATACCACGATCCATCCGCGGCCTCCCGATAGCTGGACCAAATATCCGCCCGCGCGGCAATCGGGCGTCCAAGATCAAGATCTTCACGCCATTTCAGGATTTGATTGAGATCCGGTGAGGGCAGGGGAGTTGGCGAATTCAAATGGACGACCCGACCAAGTGATTTGGCCAACTCGAGAACGCGTAGCGCGGCCGTTGGGTCCACTTCGACGGGCTTTGTGGTCATGACATGTTTGCCTGCCTCGACGATTTGTTGAATCAACGCGGAACGGCCGAACGGGCCAGTCATCAAACACACAGCCTGGAAACTTCCATCGGCCAGCAAATCTTCTATGCGGTAAAAGCCCTTCACGCCGTAAGCGCTTGCGCACGCGTCGACCCGTTCCTTTTCCTTCGAGCAGACTGCGACGAGTTTGAAGTATTCGGAGGCCGGGCCGTGGAGGATTTGGTCGCGGATGATGGCGTCGCCCCAATTCAGGCCGACCATGGCGATATCGATTTTTTTCATTTTGTAGCGGGAGTGAATACGGTCAGACCGGCAAGGTCTTTGCGTTGCGGGGCGACAAGGCTAAGCAGGTAGCCGATGACAATGCAGGAAAGGATAGCGATGGGCAGGTAGGTGCCCCAGTGCAGATTAGTGAATGCCTTCACCAACGCCGTGACGATGATGCTGCCGATAACACCGCAGATTGCGCCGAAGCCGTTTGCCCGTTTGGTGAACATGCCGAGCGAATACACCCCGACAATTTCACCGCCAAGCAGCGCCCCCAACTGACTCCACACAACCATCATCGACTTGATATCCTGCGCCGCCAGTGCCAGCGCCATCAGAGTCCCGATGATGCCCACCACGTAAGAACCTGCCTTGAGGCTGAGGAGTCGCTCGCGGTCGGTGGCGCCTTTGCGGAGCTTCATGTAAAAATCTTCCGTGAACAAGGTGGCCACGCTGTTCATGATACTGGCGACTGTGCTCATCGAAGCCGCAAAAATGGCAGCGATGATCACTCCGGCCATACCGATCGGCATCGCTTGGGCAACAAAGATCGGGACGACCTGGTCGTTCAGCGCCGTCGGGTCAAATTTGCCCGGATGCGCGCGGAAGTAAGCAAAAATTGCAAGACCCATCACGTTAACCAAGATTCCAATAATAATCCCGCAGGCTGTGCTCATGGCATTGACCTTCCGGACCTCGGCGAGAGGTGCCGAGAACACACGTTGGATCACCGGTTGGTCGCCCGCTGTTGCCACCGTGCACGAGACAAACTGCATCAGGATCAGCACCCAGACTGCCGGAACGGCCACATCCCATGTCACCAGCGCAAAATCAAATTTCCCATAATCCTTGCCGATTTCAAAAAACTCGCCCACTCCGCCAGGCAATCCCGCAATGCAGACGTAGATGATCGCGATCGGCGCTAGCAACATCAACGCTGCTTGGAACACCTCAGTCCAAATGACCGCCTCGAATCCTCCCACCGCGGTATAAATCGTCGTCAGAAGCCCCATCACGAGCACGCTGATATACACGTCGATTCCGGTGACCGCCGAGATTGCCAGAGCCGGCAACACGAGCACGACGCTTGAGCGAGCAAACGTTTGGAAGAGGATCGACTGCAAGCTGGAGAGCGTTCGCAGCGTCTTGTTGAACCGGCGCTCGAGGTATTCGTAAGTCGACGTGATTTCCAACCGCCGCAGCATCGGGAAAATGAGATATGCCGTAACAAAAAAGCCCGGAATGAATGCGACCAACGGAAAGAGCCAGACCAGATTGGTGGCAAACGAAAGCGCGGGGATGGCCATGAAGCTGATGGCGGAGGCCCCGGTCGCAAACATGCTCAGGCCCGCAGCCCACCACTTCACCTTGCGGTTCCCCAAAGAGAACTCCTCGCTGGATTCCTGACCGCGGAAGGAAAACCCGATCCAACCCAAGATCACGAAATAAAGAATGATCACCGCGTAATCCAGCCACTGGAGCGATCGTACAGAGCGTTCCGGACGAATACTGGCAGCCTCCACGGTGCCATCCTCACCTTGGCCAATCACGACCATATTCCCACCGGCCTTGGCGGCGACCGGTCGGGCAATCCGTGTTGCCAGGTCGATTTTCGCCCATGCGTCGGTGAGTGTGTGAAAAAACAAAGTTGTCGCAGGCCCCTGCACTGCTCCAGTTGGCGCTATCGCCCCTCCGACAAGAAGGATTTGAGCCTGCCCGATTGGCAGCGCCGCGGCACCCTGCATCGGCGATGGCGCGTCACTCATGCGTTTCCATCCTGCCACATCAGTGCCCTCCAGCGGCTTCGGACGATACACCCATGTTTCCTGAAGTAATTCGCCATTCTCTCCCAGTCCGCCAAAAATGCAGAACATCCCGTATTGTTCGATTGCAGCAAAATAGGCACGGCCGGATCCGGGAAATGCCGGGCCGGATTTCCACTCCGTGGGTGTTGCCAGATCGAGCACCAGGAGTTCTTTGCTGAGGGTCGCGGGTTCGACCGAGGTGGCACCGCCGAACACATACAGTTTATCACTGACCACTGCTGCTCCAGCCCCGACAAGCGGTTGCGGGAGAGCTACGAGCGGGCGAAGCGCTGGTTGACCGTCCTTCGTTTCAAGCACGGAGACGGCTGCGCTGGGTTTTCCATCGATCAATCCGCCGACAAGAATCCACTTGTCCCCCCACTTCGCGGCGGCTGCGGATCTTGGAACCACGACGCCGGAGTTTTTCCATACCGTGTTTGCGCCGGAAGCCGGCATCGTCCAAAGCGTAAACTGCTCACCCTCCGCACCCGCAACCACCAGCGTTTCCACCGTGGGCGCAAGGAATCCGCCAGCCACATCAAACGGCGGCGCTGTCAGCGGCGATGTATCCATCTTCTGCGCCGGCAACTCCTCGGCATGGGAAGTCAGCGAACAGATTGGCAGGACGAGTGGAACCAGGAACTGAGCAAGTCGAACGGAACGAATCATTGACAAAAGATGCGTATCTTTGCAGAGTATGCGTATGAAACGGCGTTTGACTCTTACGATCACTCCAAAGGTTTCTTTGCGGGCGAAGAACTTTGCCCAGCGTCGTGGAATCAGCGTGTCGGCATTGGTGGAGCATCTGCTGGTCGAAGCCACGGGGGCCGAGACCGAGAGCAAAGTCGAAGCGCGGACGAGGCCCTCTTTTTCCAACCGATGGGCTGGAAAATTCCGTTTGACCGAAAAAAATGACGTCCGCAGCGCTCAATTGAAGTCGAAATACGGGTTGGAATCGACTGGGGTGTGATTAAAATCTTCCTCGACACGGATATTTGTCTCGATGTGCTTCTTCATCGGAAGCCATTTTTTGGTGACAGCGCAGCCGTGCTCGATTGGGCAGAGAAGAACCCCGGTCATGCCGCTGTTTCATGGCATGGGGTGGCCAACCTGCACTATTTGAGTGAGGGCGGATGCGAGGGGTTTATTCGTGAACTCTTGGAGTTTTGTGTGATCCCGCCGTGTGGATCCTCAGATATGATGCATGCCATCGATCTGGGTTTCAGGGATTTGGAAGATGGTATGCAAGCCGTCGCTGCCACCCGCTTTGGTGCGCAGTTGATCGCCACCCGGAATGTGAAGGACTACCGAAAGTCTCCAATTCAAGCGATTTTGCCGCGAGACATTCTTCCGCATTTGACCTGAGAAAGGTCGGCTGCCCCCGCTCGCGCGAAGCGCATCCAAAACGCTGGCTGGGGTCGCCTTTCGTGGGCGACCGTCGATCGGATGCGGAACGCGATGCGAAAAAGTCGGCGGTTTTGGAAAAACCGCCCTACCATCTGGAGGAGGGGCGGCGGCTTACCTTGACTTGCGGGTCGTGCTTCCCTCGCGGAGTGAGCATGGGAGGAGAATGATTCGCCGCGATGCGTCAGTGCCCTCGATGCGGTGAACCAGTCGGCGGAGCGCCGATGCGCCGAGTTCCGCGGTGGGCGCTTCGGTGGAGGTCATGGTCGTGCTGGGTTGCGTTCCCGGTGACTGAGAGGCATGGAATCCGGTGATCCCCACGTTGCGCGGGATTTTGAATCCGGCGGAGCTTAAGAATTCGTAAAGCGAGCGGGCAGTCATTTCGCTGGAGCAGACCCAGGCGTCAACGCCGTTGCGCGTGAGGTCGGCGGCGCGGGTCAGCGGAGTGCCTGCATGGAACTCGGTTTCTGAGAGCGCCTCTTCCAGAGTGATTTCGATGACGTCGTTCATGCGTACTTCGAGCCCGTGTTGAATCGTGGCATCGACATAACCGGCGAAGCGAGACCGGGACCATGTCATCCCGGCGCAGAGTCCGAAAAATCCGATGCGTTTGTAACCGGCTTCCTTAAGGTGAGCCACGAGCAGATCCATGCCGCTGCGGTCATCCAACGAAACCACATCCACGTCTGTTCCCGGATAATCGTGAATAATCGAAACCACCGGGAACTGACGCCGGAGCTCTTTGGCAATATGGTCAGGCCACCGGTGAATAAGGACGATCCCATCGACTTGGCCGGAAGTGAGGGCTCTCGGCTGATACTCGGGTTTCAGCACGTTGGCGCATTCGTCGGGGCGGTAATGATGGGAGATGAGAGACATGTTCAGCGCAACGGCTGCGCTGCTCATGCCCGTGAGGTATTCGTGGTCGGTGTCAAATCCAATGCCTTGCGAAAGCGTCAGAATGTTGCTGAACTTGCGTTGCTTTAGGATTTCGCCGCCGCGATACCCCAGCTGCTGGGCCGCTTCGAACACTTGCTTCCTGGTTTCCGGGTGGATTCCTGGCAATTCCCGCAATGCACGTGAGACGGTGCTCGCTGAAAGGCCTAGTTGTAACGCGATTTCCCGCAAATTTGTACGCTTTTTTGACATGCTATAAACTCTCTGTTTTAAAAATTGGGGCTGATCGTTCAGGCCTGAACACGAAGTCACAAAACTGACACATTCTCTGAAGAACAGTCAATATAAAAGCAACAAAATGCAACGCAACGGGCGTTGAGGCTCAACGATTTGGTGCTTCAACTGCCAGAAATGCAACATTTAGCAAATGGGACGCTTTCTTTGTTTTATATTTGCATTCATTTGTGGCGTGTGCGAAGTGTATTTCTCTAAACTTCCTATGAAAACCCCTCTCCCCCTCGTTTTTCCCGCGGTCTGTCTTTTGTTCGGATTCTTTTCACCGTCGGCGCTGCACGCGGACGAAACCGCTGTCTGGCTTGCCGAAAATGCCAAAGTTTCATCCGCAGGGATTCTCCTGCCGGATGATACCGGAGCCTTTGATCTGGAAATGAAAGACGCGACCGGGGTCACGATTGGGGAGAAACCACCCGGCGGAAATCTACGAGCACGCGAGGGTCATCCACTCCAGCGGCCACAACCTGCCGCGCATTCTCGATGATATCCTGCGATTCAGCCAGGATGAGGAAATTACCTTCGAAAACAATCCTTTTTCGCTTAGCGATCTCGCGTGGGGAACCATCAAGCTGATCGAGCAGCAGGCCATTTCGAAGTCCCTGCTCTTGGAGGTTCATCTCGAGTCGAAGCTTCCCGCCACAGTGATTGGCGATGCCCAAAGGATCCAACAGGTGCTGCTGAATCTTTTGGAAAACGCGGTTAAGTTTTCAGCGCGCGGAACCGTCCGACTGCGACTGACCACCGCATCGATCGAGGCCTCGATTTACCGCATCCGTTTCAGCGTGGAAGACACAGGGCCCGGCATCCCCGCCAGCAAGCACGCATCCATCTTTCAGCCTTTCACGCAGGCGGACAGCAGTAATTCACGCAGACATGGGGGAACCGGGCTGGGCCTGACGATCGCACAAAAAATTGTACGACGCATGGGAGGCAATTTGGTGCTGGAAAGCCAGGAGGGGTCGGGCGCCGTCTTCTCCTTTGAACTGCTCCTCCCCTGTGTCTCATCGGCAAATGTCGAAGATCGAGACAGATCCATTGACCTGGGCAAGTTGGACGCGACTTTTGCCACCCGCTTTCCCTGCCGTCTCCTTCTTGTTGAGGACAATACCGTCAATCTCAAACTGCTTGTCAGCATGTTTTCAAAGCTGGGCTACAAAAACATTCTCAATGCTCGTAACGGGTTCGATGCCCTGATTGCTTGCAAAAGCGAAAAGGTTGATGTGATTTTCATGGACCTTCAAATGCCGGAAATGGACGGGCTGACGGCGGCCAAAAAGATTCGGGAATGGGAGTCGGCCAAGAAGCGCGAAGACCGGGTGTTCATCTCGGCGCTGACGGCAAACGTGAATCCCGCGGATCGCAAGAAGTGCTTCGAGTTGGGCATGGACCAATACTTGAGCAAGCCGGTCAATACCCGTGCGCTGTGCCGGACGATTGCTCTGGCCGGACTCAGACGGGCTTCCGCATAACAAAATGGCCTGCGGCCGTATGATAATGTAGTTGGCTGCAGCATTCTTTTCGTTCTTTCAATGGGTTAAATCGAGTGCGAGTGATGCGACCCATCTCCTTCTTCCGGGCACGAACGGATGTTATTCACACCGTCGAAAGGATCTCCGTGCGCGATGTCCCAACTGGCCGCCTCCTCCGCATTCGACCAACTCAACTCGAAAACCCCTAAAGACGAGTTGGCTGTGGGCATTGGCTAAACGGCCAAGGTGACAATGGAGCAGTTCACAGATAACCTATGTAATCATCCAGATCACGAGGCTGGGCATGGAGCAACCCCTAATCACCCCCCTTTCTCTATGAATGCCATTATGTTACATCAAGGAGATTGTTCAAGGTGCCCTATTACCCGAATGCGGGCGTCGGATTGGATCGCTTACCGCGCACCCACCAGACGCAGGGCTTCGCGAACGCCGGAAACCCGCACATGCCTGTCACCACGGTCGGCACACCAGCGGCACTCCAAAAGTATCTCGAAATGGTCAACGCCTATCTGGCTACGAAGCCGCCAGACGAGCGCATCCTCACGATCAACTCATGGAAAACGAATGGACAAAGGGAAGCTCGCTTTAGCATGGCTGGCGGACGAGAATGGAGTACCGCGAAGCGCTGAAAGCCGTGTTCACTCCGCTGCCATGACGAATCCCTGACAACCGAAAACACACTCGTTATGTTGCCCCCTCGCTTGCTGCTAGCCCTCTGCGCCTTGGCCGCCAGCATCGTCCCGTCCATAGCCGGTCCGGCGAAGCCGGTCGTGCGCGACCATTACATTGACGTCCGAACTTACGCCGATTATAACCGCCGGCCCTGGCCGATGCCGGGCTGGCATACCTTCGGAGACCGCGTCCAGCTTGTCGGAAATCGCTATCTGAATGCCGCCAACATCGCACAGGGTGGCGGAACCGGCAGGGTCTATCGACCCAATTACGATCTGGTGCGAAAGAGCGACGAATCATTCAGCAGTCTTCTGAGCCAGCTCAATGCCGCGGACCCCGCGCTCTTCGTGTGGAGTCTTGGCGGCTACACCCCCGATTCCCAACCCGGCGGTTATGTCACATACGACTACCTCGGCCAGATAATCAACACGCTCGGCGAACGGTTCCTCGGTTCCGCCATCAGCGAGCAGGACGGACACTATTTCAATGATTTTGCAAAGCTGAACCGTCTAACCACGGATCCGTTCGAGGAATATCTCAAGCTCCATCGTTTCCAGCTTCGGGTGGCGGAGGACCATGCCGACAAAGCGTCGTTGCTCACCGTGATGTATAACTGGCACGGCACGCTGCGGGACGGCCTCGTAGTGATGGCCGCGGCGGAATGTCAAAACAGAGGCGGGGTGACCAATAGCCAGGTCCAGTATGCCTTCCTGCGCGGCGCAGCCCGCCAGTTCGGAGTGAGCCTGACTGGCGATCTTGCGGTGTTCACGTCGTGGAAATCGCAGAGCACCAGCACCGCCCTGCGCCGCCGCTACCTCTTTAGCCATTATCAATGGAACTGCGCGATCCTGAGCTGCGAGGACGCTTACGCACCGGCGCCGATTGTCCAGGATTTCAACAACTGGATGAACGGCTTCCTCGACCAGCATCCGCGGCCCGGCCCGGTGCAATGCCCGGTCGCATTCCTGACCGACCCGTTTCAAGGCTGGATCCCGGGCATGACGCATACCGGACAGTTCAACAAGCATGCGGCGCAGGCCTATCAGCCGGGCGACTTCCTGACCCACCTGCTTTTCGATACGGTCTATCCGCGATACGCCGACAACGGCATGTGGAAGGACGAAAGCCGGGCAATGGCCCCCACGCCCTACGGCGACCTGGTGGAGGTGGTCACGAGCGATTGCTCGGCACCGATCATGGATGGGTACGGTGTGATGATTCTTGCCAGCGATTTGCCGACCGCCGGGCGGGAGTTGCGGGACAAACTCGAAGTTTATGCCGGAAATGGCGGCCATGTTGTCGTGACCGCTGCCAATGCGAAACGGCTCTGGCCCGAGTGGGGCATCGGAGTTCAGCCGGTCACGGTGCCTGCTAACAGCCAGGTGAACCTCGCGTCCGGAGTCTCCTTTGCTGAACCTCTGTCGTTCGATGTCCTGCCTGTCGATCCAGGCGGGATACCGGGTGCCGCCGTGAGTGCGTCAGCCGGTGGCGTCCCGCTCGTCATCGAAGTCCCGCTCGGCGGGGGGCGGGTGACACTGCTGGCCTCTGCCTATGGTCTGAACCGCGACCCAAGCCCCGTGGTGTCCCGGCCGTATCCGCTGTGGGATCAGTCGTTGGAATCAAGCACCGAACTGGTGCAGCCCTATGTCTTTCCCGAACATGTGCGCCGGACCATGGACGGAGCGTTAAAATCCCAGCAGCTTTTCTCGGTGGGCAACGACCAGCTTGCCTTCATCACGAACCGTGTCGATGCAAACAACTGGCTCGTTGGCATCTACAATTCCCAACTCACGGCACAGTCGTTCCAAATCCAAAGTCAGATCGGCGCCATCCAATCCGTCGAGGAACTTCAGTTAGACAATCTCGCCGCCAGCTATCCGTTCCTGCCGCCGGGATACTCCGGCGACGGCATTCCGTCGGATGCCACTCGTGTCGCCGCCGGAGACGTCCGGTTCTTTAAGGTCAGCGTGGATGCGGGGACAGCGGTCCGCGATGCTGCGGCGCCGACATTTTCTGCACTTCCGAGCGGGCGCTTCCTGCGCATGCCGACGCTGGCGGATCTGGATCGCAGCTTGATGCGCTGGCCGACGTTCTTCCAACACTTCGATGGTGTGATGCTCGATTGGACCGAATTCCGGGACATCGACTTGGATGCTTTGAAGTACGACCTCTGCCGTTGGATGAACCGCCAACGACTCCGCTTCGTGATCGACTGCCGAAATGAGCAGGCCGCCGCCCTCGACGAGATTGCGGCCATGAAGGACAAGCTGCTCCTGCTTGACGGCGCGCGCGACCTGCTCTTTGCCTCCGGCAATCCCGTTCAGGAGGCTCGGATCAATGCGATGGCGGCAGATCCCGCGATGAGCGGCTTCCATTTTCGCAAGCTGCCCTCCACCCAGCACGGGATTTTACGCGACCCTGCGAATCTTCCCGGGATCGAGATTGTGGATTTGATTCATGACGACTGGGAGGCGGTGTATGCCAACGTGCGTGCGGTCTTCGCCAACGGAAGCCCGTCCACGGTAGCCGGGACGCCGGTGGACCGGACCACCGTATCCGGCACCGCCAGCCCGTTGCGACCCAATCTGTTCCTCTCGCTGCGCGATCCAGGCAGCGTCGAACGTGCATTGAAGAAATTCGATCCGGTGTGGAAAAACTTCGCCGGCGTGAAGCTCGAATCAGACCTTGTCTGGCGCATGAGCGAGGGTGCCTGCGCAAGACTTGGTCAGGCGATGCAACAACGCGGACTCAAGGTCATCGTGGATATGCGGCCGGATCAGATGCACTTCGACCGCGTTACATTTTACCCCCACATGCCCAATTACGATTCCGGGATGACGCTTTACGGGCAAATCCTGGAAAAGATGAAAACCCTCGGGGCGAAGGATCTGATCATCCGGCTCGCAGATGTAGGAGAAATGCGTAAAAATGAAAATTCCATCCAGCAAAGGGATGAAACTTGGGATGCCTTTGCGGCCCTCGCGGAACAGCAAAATATCAATTTGCACCTGACGTTTGAGCGGGACCTCCGATTCAGCACGGTGGCCAACTTTTCCAGACCCAACGTCTTTGTGCTCAAAGGTTCGAAGGGAACTCCCTCCCCATTACGTGGATCGCACCCATGAGACAACGCCATGATCCGCCACCTCTCCCTCCTATTCACCCTTGCCACCTCGGCGCTGGCGCTCGACAAGTCAAACATCGTTACCGCCGATAGCCCCTCCGATGTCACGGTGGTGGATCTCCGCTGCGAAGGCCTGGTCGATCCGATTGGCATTGATGTCGCCAAGCCGCAACTGAGCTGGCAAATGCGCTCGGTTCGCAATGGTGCGGCGCAGTCGGCTTATCAATTGCGGTGCTCGACTTCACCGGCGTTGCTGGCAGGTGACGGTGCGGATTTTTGGGATTCTGGAAAAGTCGATGGTAACCGCAGCCAGGGCATCGTCTATGGTGGGCAATTGCTTCCGCGCGGCAACCCCATCCATTGGCAGGTGCGCATCTGGGATGATATGGGAAAAGTTTCGGCCTGGAGCACACCCGCAGTGTGGACCCACTTTGACATGTTCAAAGACGAGGATTGGCAGGCGAAGTGGATCACGACGGATGCGAGTTCCCCGTGGTTTCGCGGGATAATGAATTTGGACGACGTCCCCAAGAGGGCCTTTGTATATATTAATGCACTGGGTTACTTCCATCTCTATATCAATGGCGAGCGAGTGGGGGAGGACGAGTTCACTCCGCATGTTGCCCAGTATGACAAGCGCACATTTTGCATCACCTACGATGTCACCAAACACCTGAGAAAAGGCAGAAACGTGGTGGCTATCTGGATGGGAAGCGGCTGGAACCAGAGAGGGGCGGGCATTGGCAACAAAAAGGATTTCGACCCGGAAATCACCCCCACCGTGCGGGCTCAACTTGAGGTGGTCGATATCCGTGGCAAGGCGTCCACACTTTTCACCGATGAGACGTGGCGCGCAAAAGCGAGTTCCCATGCCTATACGGGAAAATGGGAATGGGGCGCCTACGGCGGTGAAATTCATGATGGAGCCAAAGATCTGCCGAACTGGGCGTGTGTTGAATTCGATGACAGTGACTGGCCAAGGGCAAGATTGGCGCATTCCAACGAGAAGTTAGCGGCATCGTTGATTCCGGGGAGGCCCGTTTCGGCAGAGATGCTCCAACGCAACCGGATTATCGAAACGCTCACCCCAGTGAAGGTAACGCAACTTGAGCCGTCCACATGGCTCGTGGATATGGGCAAGGCCATGACCGGAACCTTTGAAATCACGTTTCCTCAAGGCGAAGCAGGCCGCAAGATCCTGATGGAATTTGGAGACAACTTCCTTGAGAATGAAAATACGGTAAAATCCTTCGGGCAAGCCTCCGAATACATCTACCGGGGGAGTGGGGTGGAGCAGTTTAAAAACCGTTTCAATTATGCCAGTTGCCAATACATCCTCATCAAAAACGTCCCCGAGGGTGAGATCACTCCTGAGGATGCGAAAGGGCACCTTATCACGACAGACCTCCCGAGCTCCGCGACCTTTGAGTGCTCGAATGAGACTCTCAATGCCATCTTCAGAATGATGATGAACACCCTGCGCTGTCTCATGCTGGGCGGCTACCAGACCGATTGCCATTCCCGTGAGCGCTTTGGCTACGGGGGCGATGGTCATTCATCACTGGACACCACACTGTCGCTCCTGCGCTCGGATGCTTTTTATCGCAAATCCACGAGAGACTGGGTGGACCAGCAACAACCGGATGGGGTTTTGACCCATACAACGCCCGCTTCACACCACGGTGGCGGTCCTTTCTGGCCCGGATTCCTGACTGCAGCGACGCTCAAGCATTACCAACACTACAACGATCTCTCCGTGGTGCGGCACAACTATCCAGCCATCAAGAAGTGGTTCGAACTCGCTCAAAGCAAGATTGTCGATGGGATCCAACAGAAGTTTACCGGCCAAAAATCGTATCTTGGCGATTGGGCCTCGCCAGAGGGAATCCATAACCACGCAAACGCCGAGCTCTTCATCCAGGCCTACATGGCATATGAGCTGGAGAATGCGGCCCAGCTAGCCGAGATTCTTGCTAATCGTGAGGATGCCCTCGCCTTCCGCCAGTGGGCCGCCGCCCGAAAGGAGGCAACCCACAAGGCCTTCTACGATCGTGAAGGCACAAAATACGGCAGTGGTGATCAAGTGACCTATGTCCTGCCCCTGATTGCAGGCCTTGTCCCCAAAGACCAGACTGAAAAGGTATTTGCGGCATTTGAAAACACGCTTGCCACCAAGGATAAAGGACACCTCTCGACCGGACTCTCCGGCACCTATATGATGATCCAATATCTGCAGAGCATCGGTCGGCACGATTTGATTTATCTCTTTGCTTCAAAGACCACCTTCCCCTCTTGGGGCCACATGATCGAAAATGGCGCGACGGCGACGTGGGAGCACTGGAGCGGGAAAGCTTCCCGGATTCATAATTGTTACAACAGCATCGGTGCGTGGTTCATCCAAGGGCTCGCCGGAATCCGCCCGAACCCAAAGCAACCTGGTTTCCAAAACGCTATCATCGAACCGGCCTTCATTAAGGAGCTCAACTTCGTTAAAGGCAGTCACGACTCGCTCTATGGCACGATCGAAAGCCATTGGGTTCGAAACGGCGACGTCATCGATCTGAGCGTGCGTATCCCTGCCAACTCCACAGCGTCGGTCTATCTGCCAGTCCGAGCCCTGGGCGACATCACTGTGAACGGCAAGCCCGTCGGGGCAGCCGACCATGTGTCGTCTGCAAGCATAGCGGATGGCAAAGCCTTCTTCCAACTTGCTTCCGGCAGCTACAAGCTGACGATTCGTCCATGCTCGAATTGATGGAGAGATCAGTATGGTTGCCACTCTCAAACCTATTTTCTTTTCAGCGAAGCCATGTAACAAGATAACATCGTGATACTACGCCTGTTCATCGCCCTCATTTTTGCATTAAGGCTAGCCAGTGCCAGTCCACTTGACACAGTTGCCAAAGTCCGCGAACTATCGGCTGAGGAAGCAGCTAAGGCCCTGCCAGTAGAGTTCGAGGGGACAGTGATCTATTATGATCCCAATTCGGGAGACCTTTTTGTTCGTGACGATTCAGCGACAACCTATGTGAGCATCCCGGCTTCAGATATCCCCCGGACGTTTTTAGAACCCGGGTGGCGCGTTCGAGTGAGTGGCGTGACCGGTGAGGGCGGGTTTTTCCCCGTCGTCCGCCTTGCCAAGATCGAAGTCATTGGTAAAGGATCTCTGCCTCCTCCACCACGGATCGGGGAAGCGGAGTTATTCTCGCCTTCGCTGGACTCTCAATGGGTGGAAGTGGAGGGGGTCGTGACGGGAATTGAAAAGAAAGGGCGGGCCTTCACGCTGGCTGTGGAAATTCATGGACGTAACTTGATATTGGATATTCCACGAACTGATCAGTCGATAAAATTGGCTAACTCGCTTATGCAGCGTCCGGTTCGAATACAGGGTGTGGCAGGCACTGTCTATAACGATGACAGGCAGATGACCGCGCGCATTTTCAAAGTGCCATCGTTTGATCAAATCATCCCAACCGATGCCCTGCCCGACAATCCTTCATCGATCCGCAGGAACGTAACAGAACTGCTTCGCAATACGGCATCTCAATACAGCCTTGTTCAGGTCGAGGGGGTTGTGACCCAGGTCGCCAAAGACGGATTTTTTTTGCGGGACGCTACTGGCAGCGTCATGGTCCAAACCGCTCCTGACATCGTCTTGAAGAAAGGTGATCGGGTCTTGGCAGAAGGGTTTGCAACGCCAGCGCCTTTCCGTCCCATACTCCGTGCGAGAAAGGTATCAGTGCTCGGGGTTGGCGCTACGCCGGAGCCAGTGAACCTCGATTTCGAATCAAAGAGGCTCTCGCGTTTTCAGGCGGAATTGATTTCAGTCGATGCCGTTTACCTGGCCCGCAAAGATACAGCCACAGATTCTGTTCTCCAGTGTCGTATCGGGGAGCGATATTTTGAAGCGATCGTGCCCCCCGGGGGGACCTTGCCAGAGGATCTGTCGCCCTACGATGTCGTGAGGCTCACCGGGATCTGCGAACTCACGACCACTCGTCCGAGTCCTTACACGTTCTGGGTGGATGGTTTCCGGATTATCCTCCCGAAAATTGGGGGCTGCAGCATTTTGAGCCACGCATCGTGGTGGACGGTCCAGCGTGTGCTCGTCGCGCTCACTGTTGTCAGCGTCGGCACCTTTGGGATATTTGCCTGGGCATGGGCTCTCAGACGGAAGGTCAACGATCAGCACGAAATCATTGCTCGCCAAAGCAAGCACGTGGCGGTTCAAGAAGAGCGGCATCGGATTGCGCGCGAGTTACACGACACGGTTGAGCAAGAACTCACCGGCCTTTCCATCCAATTGGGAAATATCTCAGTGGAGATTGACAAATCGCCGGAGCAGGCGCATGCCGCAACTCAACTTGCCAAGCAAATCCTTCGGCACTGCCGTAATGAAACGCGATCGTCGATCCGGGATCTCCGCAGCATTGAACTTGAGCAACGTGGACTGGCGGGTGGTATTCAAGAACTTCTATCGAAAGCGGTCTCCGAAAGCGGTATCGATTTTCAGATGACGGTCTCTGGGGAAGTTCTGCCATTAACGCCAGAAGCTGAAAACCATCTCCTTCGCATTTCACAGGAGGCCGCAAGCAATGCCATTCACCACGCAAAGCCTGGCAAGATCACCCTGTCGCTCACCTTCCATCCATCTGCCGTCGAGCTGGTCATCGCCGACGACGGTTGCGGATTTGATCCGGAATTGCCCGTCCGGCCGGGGCATTTTGGCGTTCTCGGGATTCGCGAGCGCGCCAATAAACTGGAAGCCTCACTCACCATCGACAGCGCACCAGGGAAAGGAACGAGCATTCGAGTCCTTGTCCCGACCACCAAGCTCGCGACAGAAAGAACAGCATGAAACACAAAACACGAATCCTCGTCGTAGACGACCATGCGTTGGTGCGCTTCAGCCTCAAGCAGGCCATTGAAGGTCAATCTGATCTGGTTTTGGTTGCGGAAGCTGCCAACGGAGCCGAAGCCCTCGATCGCTATCGGAAGCATCTGCCGGATGTTGTCACAATGGACTACCAACTTCCCGGTGAAAACGGCATCGAAATCACACACAAGCTGCGGACTGAGTTTCCCGATGCACGGATTCTTCTGCTCTCAATCTACGACGGCTCAGAGGATGTCTGGCGGGCGATGCAGGCGGGAGCGTCAGGCTATGTCTCCAAGTCGGTGGAAATCGCAGAAATACTGCGGGCGATCCGCTGCGTGAGTCATGGGGAATCCTACTTTTCAGAAGGGCTCGCCGAAAAGCTGGCCTCCCGAAATCCCAAAGACACGCTGACTCCTCGTGAGCTGGACATTTTGCGGGAAATCGCTTTGGGGAATCCGAACAAGCTGATTGTCGATAACTTAAAGATCGCACCATCGACTGTAAAGCGCCACATTGAGAGCATCTTTGCGAAGCTTCACGTCTATGATCGAACGCAAGCTGCCTCAGTCGCCCTACAGCAGGGGATCATCCACCTGGACGCGCATCAACCTGCTCCACGGAATTACAAAAGCGGAAAAGCGTAGATGCTAAAACAGAACGTATATAATACTAACTATTTGCAATATGGCATTGCCAGTGCTGCAATGAATGTCGCAATGACAAAACACATCCCCTCGCGATGACGGCGACATCGAATGCGCAGGCGAACTCGGATTTCCAGCCCGTCCGGGTCGGCGACATCCGCCATTCCAACTCGAACCCGATGCCGTTCTCGGGCATACCACTCGACTCACAAACCCCTAAACCTTAAGAACCCCATATTCGCCAAATACCATCATGACATTCTCCGCCTTCCTATTAGCTCAAGCACCAATCGAAACCAGCGCCATGAGCACTCTCGACATGGTTCTCTTTTTCGTGGCTGTCGTCGGCGTCATTGCCTTCGGCATCTGGCAGGGCAACAAAGAAACAAAAGGTGCCGCTGAGGCCGGGGGTGCCGCCGGATACTTTTTGGCCGGACGCGGGCTGACGTGGTGGCTGGTGGGCTTCTCGCTGATTGCTGCCAACATTTCCACGGAGCAGTTTGTCGGCATGTCGGGTCAGGCCGCCGACTGGCTTGGGATGGCCATTGCCTCGTATGAGTGGATGGCCGCCGTTACCCTCGTGGTGGTCGCCTTTGTCTTTCTGCCGAAACTTCTGAGGTGTGGCATCTACACGATCCCGGAATTCCTTGAGTATCGCTACGGGGTGGTCGCACGCACGGTGATGGCTATCTCCACGCTCGTCATTCTGGTCGGCGTGCCAACCGCTTCGGTGATTTACTCCGGAGCCAAGGTCGTTTCTGTGTTTTTCGCTGGCCAGCAAGTGTTGGGACTCGATCTCGGCTCCATCACGGTCGGTTGTTGGATCATCGGTCTTTCGGCTGCCGCTTATGTGTTCGTCGGCGGGCTGAAAGCCTGCGCGTGGACGGATCTGATCTGGGGTGCTGCCCTCATTCTGGGCGGCTTGATTGTACTGACTTTGGCGTTGGGGGCTATGAAGGACGCCGATCCTCAGGATTTGATTGCAACCAAGGTCGCCAATTCGAGTGCCACCGTCGAGGATCTTAAAAACGCTGGCGGATGGGAGCGGTTCATGCTTTTGAATGCCGGCAAAAACTCCGAGGCGGTCGCTGTCGAAGGCGAGAACCTGTCTGGAGGCAAATTGCACATGATTCGACCCAAGTCCGATCCGGCGATTCCGTGGACGGCCTTGCTCATCGGTCTATGGATCCCGAATTTCTTCTACTGGGGCCTCAACCAATACATCGTGCAGCGAACCCTCGGGTCGAAATCCCTTGCGGAGGGACAGAAGGGAATTATTTTCGCAGCCGCGCTGAAGCTCATCATTCCCTTCGTGATCGTGATTCCCGGGATTCTCTGTTTTAATCTTTACAGCAAGGATCTGCGTGCCGAGGCACTGAAGAAGAATGAGCAGATTCTCTCTGCCATTGAAACGGTGGATGTCTCCGGCAAGCTGAGTGTTCATCCTATTACCGGAAACTTTGCCAAGGTGGATCCGGAGAGTGCGATCAAGGTGATCGAACACAACGCACGTGTCCTTGGTGAGAAAGTGGAAGGCCTTGCCAGCGCAACGGATGAAACGCTCACTCAAGTGAACAATGATCTCGTGGCGATGGCGACCGCGAAGAGTGTCCCTGTCGGCACGAAGTTGATTGGTTACGACTATGACGCCGCATTTCCGGTGCTGTTGCGTAATTTGATGAAGCCCGGGATCACGTGGTTCGTATTGGCCGCAATCTTCGGCGCCGTGGTGTCCTCGCTGGCCTCCATGCTCAATTCAGCATCGACGATTGCCACGATCGACATTTTCCAGAAACTCAAACCGCGCAGCAGTCAGGATACCCTCGTGGGTGCTGGAAAGTTCTTCACGGTTCTGTTCGTTTTGATCGCATGCCTCATCGCCCCGAACCTAGGGAATCCGGCCTTTGGCGGCATCTTTACGTTTATCCAGGAGTTCCAGGGCTTCATCAGTCCGGGCGTGCTCATGGTATTCCTGTTTGGTTTCCTGGTGCCGCGCGCCCCCCGGTTCCTCGGCTGGCTTGGAATTCTCATCAACGTCGTGCTGTACGGCTATCTTTACATGTTCCAGAGCAACATCCCATTCCTCAACCGCATGGCGATCTGCTTCGGGGTGATCTTTGCGGTGATGATGATCATCACTCTGGTCAAGCCAATGGCCAAACCGGTGGTGATGCCAACCACGGATTTGATCGCACTCGAATCCTCGAAGACCGCCAAGATCTGGGCTGTCGGAGTCGTGGTCGCTACCATCGCGCTCTACATCTTCTTTTGGTAACGCCCCGGCTAGGATGAACGCCAAACTCTGCCATCAAAGAACGGTTCAATGGAAACGAAGGGCAATCCTCATGCTGCGTCTGGCATGTAGAGCGGCGCATCCGAACCCGTGTTCGGATTGCGTGCCTCAGGTGGTTCCGAAAACGCCGGCGTTGGCGTTGAAAGTTTGATTCATGGGTGCCTCCGTCTCCAAGAAGCTGTTCGGGAGAGACCCCGTCGGCAATCGTGTTGATCTGTTTACGCTGACCAACAAGCATGGCCTCGTCGCCAAGATCACCAATTTCGGCACGATCATCACAGAGCTGCACGTGCCTGACCGCCGGGGCAAACTCGTCAATGTCGTTCTGGGCTTCGACAACCTAAAACAATACCTAGTCGGCAATCCCGGTTATCTGGGATGTACCGTCGGTCGCGTGGCCAACCGCACCGCCAAAGGGCGGTTCCGGTTGGATGGAAAAAGATACCAGCTCGCCGTCAACAATGGCCCGAATCATCTCCACGGCGGGATCACGGGTTTCGACAAAGTGGTTTGGGAGGCCGAGGTTCTCCCGGGCAAGGAAGCCGCAGTAAAATTTTCCTACAACAGCCCGGACGGTGAGGAGGGTTATCCCGGCAACCTTGCCGTGGCGGTGGTGATGACTTTAACCGACGCCGACGAGTTGCGGATTGATTACACGGCCACCACCGACAAATCAACGCCGGTCAATCTGACCAACCACAGCTATTTTAATCTCGCCGGCGGCGGGAACGTTCTTGGCCATAAACTCAAACTCGCCGCGAAATTTTACACCCCGGTCGATGCGAACTCAATTCCGAGCGGAGAATTGGCACCGGTCGCCGGCACGGCGTTCGATTTCACCAAAGTGAAATTCATCGGCAAAGATTTCGCACAACTCACTGAAAAACCCATCGGCTACGACCACAATTTTGTGATCAATGGCGGCGGTAAAAAACTCGCGCTATGCGCCACGGTCATCGAGCCGACCACCGGGATTGTCATGGAGGTTTCAACCACCGAGCCGGGTGTGCAGCTTTACACCGGCAACTGGCTCGACGGCACACAGCGCGGTTCCGGCGGCACTTACCATACCCAGCACAGCGGCTTGTGTCTCGAGACACAGCACTTTCCCGACACGCTCAATCAACCGGAGTTTCCATCCGTCATCCTGCGTCCCGGGCAGACCTATCGGCAGACCACGGTCCACAAGTTTTCCACACACTGAACCAACATAAAGCTCGAAGAACTCTCCACACACATTGGCGAATACACGGATTACAACGATGGTTTCGTTCTGCCGAAGTGGTGAAGAAAACAATAGAGACTGAAAATACGAACATGACTGAATTCAATTTCGACGAACATCCGCACCGCCGGTTCAACCCGCTGCTGGGTGAGTGGGTTCTGGTTTCACCGCATCGCACCAAGCGGCCGTGGTTGGGGCAGGTGGAGAAACTCGCGCCGGACGACCGACCGGCCTACGACCCCAAGTGCTTCCTGTGCCCCGGCAATCAGCGCATGGGCAGTGACGTGAACCCCAACTATGATGCAACCCTCGTTTTCACGAACGATTTCTCGGCGCTGTTAACGGACACACCGGAAATGGCCGAGACGCCCGATGATCTGCTGCGCGTGGAACCGACGCGTGGCGAATGTCGCGTAATCTGTTTCTCACCGCGGCATGATTTGACACTCGCCGAAATGGCCGTGCCCGACATCCGCAAGGTGGTGGACGTGTGGGCCGCGCAGACTGCGGAGCTAGGGGAGCGTTATCGCTGGGTGCAGGTGTTCGAGAACAAAGGTGCTGCCATGGGCTGTTCGAATCCCCATCCGCACGGGCAGATTTGGGCCAGCAACTTCGTGCCCAACGAAATCGCCGCTGAAGACCGTGAACAGAAATGCTACCGGGAGAAAACGGCGTCGGTGCTCCTGCTTGATTATGCGCAGCGTGAACTGGCGGCGAAGACACGGGTTGTGGTGAGTAATGCGGACTGGGTTGCAGTCGTGCCGTTCTGGGCGGTCTGGCCGTATGAGATTCTTTTGCTGCCCCTGCGTCACGTGCAACGTCTGCCCGACGTGTCGGATGCCGAGCGCACGAGCCTAGCGGAGATCATGCAGGCGCTGCTGATTCGTTACGACAATCTTTTCGAAACGTCGTTCCCCTATTCGATGGGCTGGCACGCCGCACCCAACGGCGTGGAGGATCAGCCGCACTGGCAGTTGCACGCGCATTTCTATCCGCCGCTTCTTCGCTCGGCCACGGTGAAGAAATTCATGGTCGGCTACGAGATGCTGGCCGAGGCGCAGCGCGATCTCACGCCGGAACAGGCAGCGCAACGTTTGCGCGATGTGCCAGCCAAACATTATCGAGACCAGTAGAATCAACTGGGATTGGAATTTTCGTTCATTTCGCGCGCTCCGTCTATTTCCACTAAAATTGGCCGCATAACTGCCGCTACGGTGACAAGAAACAAACTGGTCTGGCTGCCGACCTGAGGTTGTGCCCGGAGGCGGCGAGTTCGAACAAGGCACGCGGAAAGGGCGTGATGTTCCTTCTGGAGCCTATCGAGAACGCTGCGTTGTGCGACCTCCGACAATGGTTTCTGGACCAGCGTGCCGCATCACGAATGTCAGGTGAGGGGATCGAACGATTGTTCTATTGTGAAGGGGAATTGAGTTGTTCAACCTGATGAAAGTTTTGCGACACTTTGTGACGGTGGGTGTGCATTCTGGTGCGTCTTCGCGCACGATCGCCAAAAACTGCTGATGCGATAAGGTGCCGGAAACTGCGCGGTTACGCCCCGCAGCGCAAATCAACTACGGACTCGATTCCCTTCCCTTCACCCACCAATCAAGTTCCGAATGCTTGCGTCTTAGCCCATGCGGGAGAGGCGTTCGACGCTCCGTCCATGGCACTCGCTAGGCGAGAAGCCTCAGACTCCTCAACACAACGAGTCGAGCCTTTCGTGTCGAAAGTTTGCCGATCTGCCAATCGACTTCCGTAATCAAATTGTCTTCCCCCACGAATAGCTGAAATAGCTCCTGGCTCGAAACAACATCGTCCACCGAGTAGTCGTCGGGGTTGTTGACTCCGGGGACGAACGCTAGGGCCTGGTGATTTGCGCGGGTATCGAGGTAGCGGAGGAGCGACTCGCGATGGATCATCCGGATACGCCGCTGCTTGCCGTGGCGCTCGACGCGCATCTGCTTGATGAGTGGCTCACCGGTCGAGGGATCCACCTCATCAAGAAGCTCGACGAGGGAGGTTCGCGAGAGACCTGTATGGGGGGCATCGCGCGCGGGGTTTCGGGAGGCGGATCCAATCGGATTCTGTGTGAGACATCGAAGAGATACGCTAATTCTCTGCAGCCATCCTTCCAAGCGCAAGTGCGATCTGCGACAACCGCGAGCTTCCACGTTATTAGGACTTTTTATTAGGACCGCCCCGCTTGAAGGGGAGTTTTTAGGACTTAAATACCTCTCCGAAATGGAGTTGGAGCGGGTGAAGGGACTCGAACCCTCGACATCAACCTTGGCAAGGTTGCACTCTACCAACTGAGTTACACCCGCAGAGTGGGAACAGAGTAGCAATAGGGGGCGTGACGTCAACCCTGAATTTGCAGGTTGCGTATTTGATTTGCGATTGGGGGATTGCGGTGTTACTCTTTGCGTATGAATACTCTCTTCGCGTTCGGGATGCCTGGCTGGCAGGAAATTCTGCTGGTGTTGGTGATCGTGCTTATATTGTTCGGGGCCAAGCGTCTTCCGGAGTTGGCGCGCGGTCTGGGTCAGAGCATGAACGAATTCCGGAAGGCAAAAGACGAGTTCGATCGTGAGTTGCACAAGTCGGCGCAGGAGCTTGAAATCAAGGAGCCTGCGGAGAAGCAGGAGCACAAGGTTTCCTAAGCGTTCACCCTCCGTGTAGCGTCCATCGGAGGGAATAAGGTTTTCTCGGGCCGCCGATGCCGCAGAGTTTTTCCAATTGCCTGTGGTGGCTTGGTTTAGCGGGCGTTCTTTGTCTTGGCTCGTTCGACCTACATGCGGGTGCCGACGAGTCGTGGGCGGCTGTCGAAGTTTTAGATTCGGGCCCGCAGGAGCAGCCGACCACGAGGGATGAGGCGATCCGGTTTGCTAGGCAGCATTTCGCAAAACACCGTACAGCAATCGAATCGTTTCTGGTTGGCTATCCGGAGGACCCCCGTGCGTTTGATGCACAAATTCGTTTGGCCGGCATCCTCGCGGTGGAGGGCAAGATGGATCAGAAGCCCGCACTCGTTCGACAGGCGCTTGAGTCGTTGATCAAGCTGGAAAAATCTGAGGGTGTTCCGTCGGCAAAGCTTGCAGACGCGACGTTCCGGCGCATTTCGCTCCAGATGCAAATGCTGGAGGGCCGCGAGTCTGAACAACGTGAGCTTGTAGTTACTGCGGCCCGGAACTTTGCCAATCGGTTTCCATCGGACAAACGTGGACCGCGACTGCTGGTTGAGGCGGCGACCATCTGCACACCCGTGCCTGAAACCATGCGAGCACTTCTCACGCAGGCGCAAGCGCTGACGACCGAGCCTGAGTTACTGGCACGAATCTCCGACGATATACGGCGGCTGGAACTTCTGGGAAAACCCCTCGATTTAAAAATCCCCGTAATGCAGGGCAAAACGATCGACCTTCAGAGTTTGCGAGGTCGCGTGGTTGCATTGGTGTTCTGGTCGGCGGAGTCGCCGCATTCCGTGCTCTGGCTGCGGGGGTTTCAGGATCAATTGCGAAAAATCCCGAAGTCTGATGCGGTCTTTATCGGAATCAGTCTCGATGAAAACCGCGACGAGCTGAAGAAAATGATGGAATCCTTGGATATCACGTGGCCCACCTATTTTAATGCGAAGGGCTGGGAAAGTGAGTTGGTGAGATCGCTTGGGATCAATGCCATTCCGACGCTTTGGCTGGTGGACAAGCGGGGTGTGCTGCGTTCGATCAACGCGCGCGATAACTTCGAAACCACGCTCCGGTTGCTCCAGCGCGAGCGGTGAAATCAAATCTGCGGAGTTCCCCCGCCGATAAACTTAAACGCGCAGGGATGGGGCGGCGCGATCCGCGAACGGGCGTGAAGTACTACCAATCCGCTTTGGTCCCGCGTGTATCGATGTGGGTGAATCCGCTGTATCGCCCGACGCCCCCGAGAAATGTTCCTCGGTCCCGGAGATCGCGCGCCGCTTTGGCTACGGTGCGAGGAGAGGATTCAAATTTCAGATCCAGCGCGGTGTTTCGCACGTGTTGGGATGCTCCCGACCCTCCGCAAGAGCGGTTGTATGCCGGAGTGCGATAGGCTGAGATGATTTCGACGATTGGCTCCTGCAATACCGCCGACAAGCGATCCACGGCGCGCAATGTCGGAGCCATGTTTTTCCAGTATGCCTTTGGCGGTAGCGAATTTGCCAGCCGTCCGCGCGTTTTGAGATGTGGGGCAATCACAGCTTTTATCGGAATATTCTTCAACCGCAGCCGATGCAAAAAAACCACGTAATCCGGCAATGTTGCGCCGAGTTGCTCGGACCAATCGATCGGGATTTGCAGTTGGGCCATGAGGTCAAGTTTGGTGGCGTTTGAATTCCCGAACCAGAATGCTTGCGCGTCCGTAGTCCCGCCTAACATTACTGCGAGTCCGGCGAAGGCGGCTGTTTTAAGAAACTGACGCCGATCCAATCCGGAGAGCGGCGGCGTGTGATCCGGATGATCAGTTTTGGACGTGGCTGATGGCATGGTGGCTGATGTGTTCAGAATGCGGTGGCGATCAAGGAAATATGCGGGCTGATTAGCAGATTGCGTGCCAGCACCTTGGTTGCGAATCGTAGATCAGCCCTGGAAGCCTTACAGCAGGGCGTTGAGAAATTGATCCCGATCGAAAGGAGCGAAATCTTCGAGGGTCTCACCGGTCCCGATAAACCGTGGCGGTATGCCAAGTTCGTGCTGAATCGCAACCACGACGCCCCCTTTTCCGCTGCCGTCGAGCTTGGTTACGATAATGCCGGTGAGTCCGATGGCTTCATGAAATTGTTTTGCCTGAACCAGCGCGTTGGTTCCGGTGGTGGCATCCACAACGAGTAGTTTTTCATGTGGTGCGTCGGCGTCGTGTTTCGCAAGGGTGCGGTTGATCTTCGCGAGCTCCTGCATCAGATTAGATTTTGTGTGAAGTCTTCCGGCGGTGTCACATACCACAAACTCGATGTTTCTGCGGTGGGCTGAGGTGTAGGCGTCGTAGCACAGCGCAGCTGCATCTCCGTTGTATTGACCCTTTATGACTTCGACGCCCGTGCGCTCGCCCCAGACGGTCAGTTGTTCAATCGCGGCTGCACGAAATGTATCTGCTGCGACGAGCACGACGGACTGTCGTTTTCGCGCGAACTGATGCGCCAACTTTGCGGACGACGTCGTTTTTCCAGTGCCGTTGACACCGACCATGAGGATGACTTTTGGTCGGGTGGGGAGGGGATGCAGCGGGATGATCGTCAACGGGAAAACCTTTGCGATTTCGTCCCGGGCTACCGATACCACTTGATCCGCATGGACCTCAGATCCTTTGGCGCGCAGAGCTTCGATGATCCGCTGCGTCATCGGCACTCCGAGGTCGGCCTGGATCAGTGTTTCCTCGAGTTCATCCCAGTCCACTGGTCGTCCCGTGAAGCGGGAAACCAATGATTTAAAAAATCCCATGGCCACGGCGGGGGTTAGCTTTCTGTCACCGCCCGGGGCGGATGGGCCAGCCCGATTCGAACACGATCTAGCACGCCATTGACAAACTTTCCGGACTCTTCGGTGCTGTATTTTTTTGCGATTTCGATGCCTTCGTTGATTGAAACAACTGGTGGCACTTCCGGACTGCGGAGCATTTCGTAAATTGCGAGTCGGAGGACATTGCGATCGACGGCCGAAATCCGGTGGAGTTCGTAGTTTTCCGCGTGAGAACAAATCAACTGATCGATCTCGGCTTGGTTGTCAATCACACCACGGATCAGAATGTCGGAGAACCGCCGCGCACTGGGGCTAAGCCCGCGCATTTTATAAAAAACCGGCAAGTCATCCAATCCGGATGCCGGATTGAGGTCATGTTGGTAAAGAAACTGGACTGCGGCCTCGCGGCCTTCGCGTCGAACACCCATAGGGTAAAGATAATGGCTAAGATGAAATGGATTGCACGGCCTGCGCTGCGGTCACCGCCGCGCGGGCTGCCTCGATCCCCCGATTGAGTTCGGGGTCGTGAGATCTTGCGCGAGCCTGCTCCGCATTGGCAACAAGAAGCACTTCGTGGATGACAGGCACACGGTAGGTGAGTGACGTTTCGAGAAGCGCCGTTGTGATCGAGCTGGCAATTAACTCAGCGTGTGCGGTCTCGCCATCAATGATCACGCCAATTGCGAGAATTGCGGCGAACTCCTGTTTTTCTGCCAGCAGGCGGACGATCAATGGAATTTCAAACGCCCCTGGCACGTCCACGCGGTGTAGCGCAGCGCCCGGTTCGATCGCGAGAATCTCGGCTGATGCGTGCCGTGCGAGCGCGTCGGTGAACTCGCGGTTGTAGCGGCTCACCACCAACGCATAGGAGGCGGGTCGCCCTGTATAACCCGTTGGGCGTGATGGAAAGTCAGTGGACATAAGGGTTGTATCAGCCCGCAAATCCCTTGGGGGCCGATGACTTCCCAATTGCAAAGACCTTGAAGCCGAGTTTTCGGAGCGCCTCGTGGTTTAAGATGTTTCTTCCGTCGAAGATAAATGCCGGCTTGAACATGCCTGCAAAGATTGCGTTGAAATCCAGTGTTTTGAACTCGTCCCATTCGGTCACGATGGCAACCGCATGCGCTTGATCACATGCTTCGACGGCCGACGCTGCGATGTGGAGCGACGGGTTTTCGTCGGTGCCGAGCACGTCGCGACGGATTTCGGAGGGTGAGACTTTAGGATCGTAAACGTGGACCTCGGCATTTTCCGCGAGCAAATCGCGACAGATCGAGATGGCTGCGGTCTCGCGGGTGTCGTTCGTATCTTTTTTGAAAGCAAAGCCGAGGACGGCAATCTTTTTGCCTGACACCGTGTTGTAAAATTCGCGAACGATCTGCGAGGCAAAGCGCTTTTTTTGCCAGTCGTTCATTTTGACAACGGTTTCCCAATACGTGGCAACTTCCGGCAAATTGAAATGCTGGGAGAGGTATACCAGGTTCAGGATGTCTTTTTGAAAGCACGAGCCGCCGAACCCGACGGACGCTTTGAGGAACTTCGGCCCGATCCGGGAGTCACGCCCGATGGCACCAGCCACTTCATCCACATCCGCACCGGTTGCCTCGCAGAGTGCGCTGATCGAGTTGATCGACGAAATCCGCTGAGCGAGAAATGCATTTGCGACGAGTTTCGAAAGCTCGCTCGACCACAGGTTCGTTGTGAGAATTCTTTCCTTCGGAACCCAGCGTGCGTAAACCGAAGCGAGCGTCTCGATGGCTGCCACACCTGCCTCGGTCTGTTCTCCACCAATAAGAATGCGATCCGGACTTTCCAAGTCCTCGATCGCAGTTCCCTCCGCGAGGAACTCCGGATTCGAGAGTACTTGGAATTGACCGTTTTTCGAGTTGGCCCGCAAAATCGTTTGAATCGCCTCCGCCGTCTTCACAGGGATCGTGCTTTTCTCAACAATGATTTTCGGCCCGTCTGCCTCCTCTGCGATCAGGCGCGCGGCGCTCTCGATGTAGCGCAAGTCGGCTGCACGTCCGGCACCCACGCCATACATTTTGGTGGGTGTGCCAACGCTTACGAAAATGATGTCAGCGGCGCGAATCGCACCGCGCACGTCGGTACTGAAGGACAAATTCCGCCCGCGTGCCGAGCGCACCACGTCATCGAGCCCAGGCTCGTAAATCGGAAGAGTGTCCGAGTTCCATGCATCGATCCGGGCTGCATTCGGATCCACTACCGTGACTTCGATGTCGGGGCATTTCGCCGCGATCATCGCCATCGTTGGCCCACCAACATACCCCGCTCCCAGACAACAAATCTTCATATAATGTAAAAAACCTTTCCATGATGTTGAGGCATCTTGTCGGTGGTGAAAACACAAATTTTTCGGTCGAGAGCGGATTCGAATTTTGTCGCCGGATGAATCGGCGCGATCCAAACTTTCCCCATGGTTGAAATTTCGATTGCGTATGAAGGTGGCTTACGGTGCAGCGCAGTGCATGGCCCGTCCGGCACGAGCATCCAAACCGACGCTCCGGTCGATAATCATGGCCAGGGTGCCGCCTTCAGCCCAACCGACCTCGCGGCCACATCACTCGGCGTTTGCATGATGACCGTGATGGGGATTGTTGCGAAATCGCGCGGGATCGAACTGTGCGGAACACGCCTGATTGTAAAAAAGCATATGAGCCAACACCCGCCCCGGCGCATCGCCGCAGTGGATGTGGATTTATTTTTGCCAATCCCAACCGACCATCCGGATCGCGGTCTTCTCGAAAAGTCCGGTCGTGAGTGCCCGGTTGCGCTTAGTCTCCATCCAGATGTGAAACAATCCATCACGTTTCACTGGGGCGTGGAGTAAACCGCGGAGCCGGCTCATTCCTAGCTTCGGGCGGGTTTAGTTGGCAATAATCAAGGGCCCCTCCGGTGTCAGCACGCCACCAGAGTTTTCGAGTGTCACCGCAAACTTTGAAACGCTGGAAACCGCACGAACCGGTGCGAACTCCACGGTCGCAGGACCATCCATGCCAACCCTGAACACCCCGGCACTCACCGGCGAAGCCTTTCCGGGTTCAATAATCCAAAGCTGATAATCCTGTCCTGCCGGAGTTGCCGGGAGCCCGCGCACATGCAAAAATCCCCTCTGGGCGCTCGCGTCCCACATCACGGAGCCCAAGTGTGCCGGGTTGGTTGCGGATGATAGCGTGGCCAGTTGCACCTGGGGCAAATGGTCCGGCGGCCGCGTCGAAGCCGCAATGATCGCATTTTTCTCCGCAAGCGATTTTTCCAGTTTTGCGATCCGTCCGAACATTTCTTCGATCAGCGTGCGCTGGCGGGAAATTTCGCCGGACAACGCTTGCGAGTTTTTCCCGGTCCCCCAAAGCACCCCGGCGAAGATTGCGAAGCCGGCTGCGAGAGTCCATGGTATCCAGTTCTGAGCGGATGGTTTCGACTCTTTGACCAGCGTTCGTGATGGATTGCTCGCGTTCTGATTGCTCGAACTACTGATGGATAGTGCGCGCATCAGCTCGGATTTCATACCCGGGCGCGGCTCCGAAGAGGTGGCAGAATACGCCACGAGTGCGGCAGCATCCCGCATTTCGACAACCAATTCCGCTAGTTCCTTGTCGTCGGCGATTTGCTTGAGAAATTCCGCCCGCTCGGACGGAGTCATCGCGTCCAGTGCATAGAGTGCTGCATTTTCCTGCCGGTTGTCTGTGTTCACCACGTGCCTCCTCTCACTTTTTGGCGGAGTTTCTCCATTCCCAGTCGGATCTGCGCTTTCACAGTGCCAATCGTTTCACCCAACCGCGCCGCGATCTCGGGATGTGTCATTCCCTCAAAAAACGCGAGTTGAATCGCGAGGCATTGATTCACCGGGAGCGCTTCGACCAAATTGCTCAGACGTCTGGCTTCGTCTGCCATCATGGCGGAATCCAGCGGCGTGCCCGCAGTATCCACAGGCTCTGGAGCCGCTGCTGCATGAACGGTAGGTAGCCCCCTTTGAATTGATCGGATGCGATCAATGGCCCGGTTCCGTGCAACCGTCACCACCCACGTGAATACCTTGGCGCGCTCCGCATCGAATGACCGCGCCGATCGCCAGACGGTTAGAAAAACATCCTGCACGATTTCCTCCGCATCGACTTCACTCCGGACCATCCTTAAAACCATCGCATAAACGGGCCTGGAGTAGCGATCATACAAATCGCCGAGTGCAGCCTCATCACCCTGCGCGATGCGGCGTATGAGCTGTGGATCGTCGTCGACTCGTTGCACAGATGACTAACTACGCGATACTCGCCTGATTTCAACCTCGACGTAATCCAACCGACGCGGAGCATCGCCGGAAGCGGATTGTCGGCACGATGGATTCGAATGCCTGTTGCCGGGAACTGAAAAAAACACATCCAACAGGAAATGGTGCAGCTGTAGGGATTCGAACCCCAAACCTTCTGATCCGTAGTCAGATGCTCTATCCAATTGAGCTACAGCTGCGTTTGATGAGTTGGAGATAGAAACATAAGATTCGAGGGGCGTCAAACTGGAAATGTTGCAATGCGCTCGACACCGGAAGCCGCGCAGGATTTGGAATGTGGCATGCAAATGCGAATGTCTGCCGGAATGCTCGTCGTTGGGATCGACGTGGGTGGTTGCGCGAAGGGATATCATGCGGTGGCGCTCCGGAATGGAAAATTCGAAACGCAGCATTTCATGGTGGCCTCGGATGTCGCGCGCTGGTGTCGGGAGCATGCTGCGCAGTGCGTCGCGATTGACGCTCCGTGTGCCTGGGCCGCGAGCGGGGGATCAAGGCTGGCTGAGCGCTCGCTCGCGGTGGGCGGTAACACGATTCAATGTTTCAAGACCCCGTCCCGCGTGGCAGCCGAGGGCAATGCCTTCTACGACTGGGTTTTTAGCGGAGAAAAACTCTACCAATCGCTTGCGTCGGATTACTGCATGTTTGATGGGGCTGGTCGGAGCGGAAAGGTCATGTTCGAAACATTTCCCCACGCTGTGGTCTGCTCGCTGGCCGGGCAGGTTGTTTCGGCGCGGCTGAAAGGAGCCACTCGACGTCGCGTTTTGCGAGATCAGGGCTTCGATGATTCGCCGCTTGCGAATATCGATTTTGTGGATGCCGCGCTGTGTGCGTTGGCCGCCCAGCGATTTCTCCACGGAACCACCCATGCGTTCGGAAACGTCGCGGAGGGTTTCATCGTGGTGCCAAATAACGAAGCGCCGTGAGTGATCATTCGATCCTCACGGATCGGTAGCGCGGCCGCACCAACGCTATTTTTGCATGACAGCGGGACGAATGCGTTTACTTTGCGGATTGTGATGGATTTGACACCTGCCGCCAAAGTTTTGGGATCGTTTGCCCGCTGATACGATTTATGCGCACGGTTAAATTTCTCATCTACGGAATTCCGTTGCTGCTTTCTCTGCTGTATGTGGGTGCGTTCTGGAATGCGACGCAGCTCTCCACAAGCCGCAAAAACGAATTGACGATCGGATCGGTTGGAGAGCCGACGAAGATCAACCCGATCCTGTCCACAGACTCAGCGGCCAGCCAGGTCGAATCGCTGATTTTTGAGGGGCTGCTACGATACAGCGCCGATTTGGAACTAGAGCCGGGACTGGCCAGAGAGTTTGCGCTCAGTCAGACGACGACGTTCTTTTTTGCTTCACCGGAATCTGCCCTTGCGGCGCGCGAGATACTGCTCGGGTTGGCCGACCGCTGGCAGGAATGGACGCTGCGCGATGTGGTCACGGACGGGCGGGAATTGCGGATCGATCTGGTGCAGCCGGGGTTGGATACCAGCCGACTGATCGCCGACCTCGTGGCTATCGAGCCCATCACAATCATTGCTCAAGTGCGTGCGGAAACCGGAAAAGACGCGCGGGAGATTTTAGCAGCGTTTCGAGCGGCCAATCCCGAAATCGACGTCGTGCGCGAGTGGTTTGACTACGATGCAGTATTCGAAATTTCCGTGCTCGGGGATGGGGCAGCGATCTCGAAAACGTTGGAGGCATTTTTGCTGGAGAAAAAAGTCGAAAGCTCCGCGGTCAAGCTGCTCGATGAACTAAACTTCCTCGCCGAGCCGGTCGTGCGATTCACGTTGCGTGATGGTGTGTTATGGCAGGACGGGGTGGAATTCAGCTCGCGGGATGTGGCATTCACGTTCTGGGCGCTTACGGATGCCTCGATCGGGTCGCCGCGCAAGCCGGACTTTGACCTCATCCAATCGCTGGCAACTCCCACGCCGCATGAGGTCGTGGTGACGTATCGCAAACCATTTTCACCGGCGCTGGGGAGTTGGACGATGCCGATTATTCCCGCGCATATTCTCGAGGGGAAACCGATTGCCTGGTGGGATGAATTTTTTCACCGCAACCCTGTGGGGCTGGGGCCGTTCAAATTTGCGGAGTGGAAGACAAATGAATTCATCCGGCTCGAGCGCAACCCGACATATTATGACGGGGCGCCGTGGCTTGATGCGATCGTGATTCGCACGCTTCCAGATCCGATTGCCAATCGGCTCGCTTTTGAAACGCGTCAGGTCGATTACTGGAACGTGGACCCCTGGGCGGTGAAGGCTTTTCAGGAGGACCCGAGGTTCGATGTTTTTAGTGCGCCTGCAAAACAATACAATTGGGTGGGCTGGAACCTGCGGCTCCCGATGTTTCAGGATTTGCGTGTGCGGCAGGCGTTTGCCCACGCAGTGAATGTGCCGGACATGATCAAATACGTGCTCTACGGCAATGGGGTGCAAAGCACGGGTATTTTTCCGCCGATGTATTGGTTTGCAAATCCGGACATCGAGCCGATTCCTTATGACCCTGACCGAGCGCGCGCCTTGCTCGATGAGGCAGGATGGCAGGTGGGGCCGGATGGAATCCGGGTCAAAGACGGGGAGCGGCTGTCGTTTAAGCTCATCACGAATCAGGGCGTCGAGACCCGCAAAGACATCGCTACATTGGTGCAGGATAATCTCAAGGGGATCGGTGTCGATGTGCAGGTCGAGATTTACGAATGGGCGGTGTTTATCAGCCGCTTTGTGATGAAGCAGGAGTTCGAATCACTCGTGCTGGCGTGGACGACACCGCCGGACTACGATGCGTTCCAAGTCTGGCATTCGTCGCAAGCAAATGCCGATCAACTCAACCTCGTCGGATACAACAACCCCAAGGTGGATCGCCTGCTGGAACAAATCCGGCAGGAATACGACCGCGAAAAAATCATCGAAATGGCGGGTGAGATCCAACGCACCATTTACGAGGATCAACCGCTTTTGTTTCTCTATGTGCCAGACTCCACCAGCGTCGTCTGGAAGGATAGTTTCCGTATCCGGCGACCGACTCCGGAGGGTTGGATTGATACGCCGATTGAAATGACAAAAGCCGGATGGACGTATTACCTGCAATGGTTTTATCGCCCGGAATACGCGGATAAAATGCCGCCAGCATAGATTGCTACGCCATGACGAGTTTCATCATCCGCCGATTATTGATCACGATGGTTCTGGTGTTTTTCATCAGCATCGTTTCGTTTTTTATAATCACACTGACCCCTGGTAGTCCGTATCCGTGGGGTGAATTGGACCCGAAAATTTCGCAGACGGTGAAGGATAATTTCCGGAAGCAGTTCCACCTCGACGAGCCGATGTGGAAGCAATATTACCTGAACATGCGCGGGTTGTTCTCCGGCGATTTGCGAAGCATTAAAGATGGTCGTCCCGTATTGGAGCGGATTGGTGAGCGATTGCCGGCGACGCTTGCTTTGAATGTGTGCGCGATCGTGATCTCGTTGAGTTTCGGGTTACTCATCGGTGTGTATTCCGCTCGCAATGCAGGGCGATGGCCGGACGTCACGCTGTCGGTGTTTTCCTTTGCGATGCTCGCGCTGCCCGGGTTCTGGATTAGCTACCTTGTGATCATTGGGATCACCGCTTGGTTTGGCACGCCGCTGCTCGGGACAGCCAGTTACGGCACGGTCTTTCCGAATGCCGCATCGCAATTTCTCGACTACGCGTGGCATCTCGCCTTGCCGGCATCGTTGCTCGCGCTCGGTGGAATCGCGGCGCAATCGCGGTATGTCCGGGCGAGTATGATTGAGACGCTCGGCGAGGACTACATTCGCACCGCGCGCGCGAAGGGGTTGGACGAGGAAACCGTATCCTACAAACACGCGCTGAGGAACTCGATCCGCCCGCTGATTACCGGGATTGGCGGACTACTCCCTGCGCTCATCGGTGGTTCGATTATCATCGAGAGTATTTTTGCGTATCCGGGCATTGGACGCCTCGGATATCAGGCCGTTTTGGAGCGGGATTACCCCACGTTGATCGCATTAAATTTCATCACGGCGGCACTCGTGTTGCTCGGGAATTTATTGGCAGACATCCTCTATGCTGCGGTCGATCCGCGAGTGCGACTGGAATGAAAGACGAATTTCTCAGTCCGGGTCAGCGCATGATGCAGCGGTTTCGCAGGGACCGCATCGGTATGATTTCCACGGGATTTGTGGTCGTGTTGTTTTTGGTTGCGGTCACGTTTGGCACGCTCAGTTGGCTCGATGTGCCATTTCCGGCTGATCCTAACTTGACAAGCCTCGAGGCGAAGTTGCAGCCGCCGTCGGCTGCGCACTGGTTGGGAACGGATAACCTTGGTCGCGACGTGCTCGCGCGGCTGCTGCACGGGGCCTACATTTCGCTGTCGGTTGGCTTTGTTGCGGTTTTTGTTTCGCTGGCTATCGGGGTGGTTGTGGGCGCCATATCCGGATATTTCGGGGGCTGGGTCGATAACGTGCTGATGCGGGTCGTCGATGCGATCATGTGCTTTCCAACATTTTTTCTGATCTTGACCGCAGTTGCGCTGCTCGGTCCGAGCTTGCTGAATATCATCGTCGTGATCGGGCTGGTGAGTTGGACCGGGACGGCGCGGCTGGTGCGTGCGGAATTTCTCACGTTGCGTGAGTCGGAATACGTGCGGGCCGCACGAGGGCTTGGGCAGAATTCATGGGCGATTATCTTCCGTCATATTCTGCCGAATGCAGCAGCCCCGATTTTTGTCACGGCGGTGCTGGGGATTCCTGACGCGATTCTCACGGAGGCCGGGCTGAGCTTTCTTGGGTTTGGCGTGCAGCCGCCTCAAGCGACATGGGGGAATATCATCTCCGATGGTAAAAGCTACATTCTTGACGCATGGTGGTTGATTCTTTTTCCGGGACTTGCGATTTTTGTTTCGGCGCTGGCGTTTTACCTTGCGGGTGACGCATTGCGGCGAGCGGCGTCCTCGAAGTCGGAAACTCAGTGAATTACCAATTTTGACTATGTCCATGAATTTGCCGCTTCTTGAAGTTCGCGATCTTCGCATTCGGTTCCGCACGGAGTCCGGGGTGACAGATGCCGTGCGCGGTATTTCTTTCTCGCTCGAAAAAGGAGAGGCGCTCGCCATCGTGGGAGAAAGCGGAAGTGGAAAGAGCGTGACGGCGCTTGCGTTGACCCGCCTGCTTCCGACGCCGCCAGCCGAGTTTGTGAGCGGGGAGATTTTGTTTGAGGGACATGATGTTTTGAAGCTCTCTGCCCCGGAATTGCGCAAGGTTCGAGGTGGTGGGATCGCGTATGTGTTTCAGGAGCCGTCCACTTCACTAAACCCGGTTTACACGATTCGCTCGCAAATCGCAGAGGCGATCCGCCTGCACCGGCCCGAGGTAAAAGACATCGATGCCGAGATCGTGCATTGGTTGGACGCCGTTGGGATCGTTAATCCGGCAAAGAGAATGCGCGATTACCCGCATCAATTGAGCGGCGGCATGCAGCAGCGGGCGATGATTGCCATGGCTCTGAGTTGCCAACCGAGGTTGCTCGTGGCGGATGAGCCCACCACGGCCCTGGACGTCACGATCCAAGCGCAGATTCTCGATCAGCTTCGTGAGCTCAGAATGCGATTTGATATGTCGTTGATTTTGATCACGCACAATTTTGCGATTATCCGAAATCTCTGCGACAAGGTGGCTGTCATGTTCCGCGGTGAGATCGTGGAATTTGGCACGGCCGAGGAGGTTCTGCGGAACCCACAGCATCCTTACACGCGCGCGCTCATGGATTGTATTCCGAAACTCGGTGAGCACCGGACGCGGCTGCACACAATCGACTACAGCAAAATCCCAACGTCTTGATCTCGGACTGGTCACGGTTTGTGTGCGCTCTGGGGCTGCTTCTCGCAGCGGCCATGGTGCACAACTCTCACGCAGGGTGGTTTGATTTTTTTAAACCAAAGCCGCCGGGCGAGCTGCCCGCGATGGTCCTCAATCAACCGCCGCCGCCCGCGGTCCCGCCGCCGGGATCGGTGATGAGCCTGCCATCTGAGCGCATGCTGCCGCCGCTATTTCGATCTAGTGAAGAGAGCGGAGGACTAGCAGCGGGAGCGGCATCTTCGCGGATTGGGCTGGATCGTTTGATGGCGTCGGCGAGCGGTCAATTTGATCGTGAGCAGCTTTACATGCTCCAGTTTTCGTTGGTTGGGCGTGATGTGCATGTTGTGAACCTGCGTGCAGAGCCCCACGGATTGGTCAATCGGGCGGCTATCACCTGGGCCGCCGACGAGGAGTTCCGATCGCCGGCCAGCGTCGAGTCTGCCGAATCCCGGTGGCTCAAACAGCTGATGCTTCAGCGCACGGTTCCCGTCTCGCTCTACGCCAAGGGTGGATTTTCCGATCCGTCCTCGTGGATGCCGGTCACGGGCTTGGTGTTCGACGTTCGGACCACGGCCACGCCCGCTTACTCGACTGCGGAAGCCAGATTTAAGTATCACCGGCTTATGTTTTCTGACGGACGTCTGCCGAGTGACGCGGTCGTTGATGATTTTGTCCGCTTAATGAAAAAGCTGCCCGATGGCGCGTGGAGGCATTTTCAATGTGATACCGGCGGGTATCGGAGCAGCGTGTGTTTTGTGATGTGGGATATGATGCAGAATTTCTCGTCGCTGAGTGCGGGTGACATCATAAACCGGCAGCGGGCGATGGGTGGCGCAGACCTGACCAAAACACCAGAGGTGCGTGAGTTCTTGAATAACTTCTACGCTTATTGTCTAGCCGCAGGGCCGGAGTTCAAAGTCCGATGGTCAAGTTGGAGCAGAAGTAACAGCTGAGACTGCTTTCCCTCGATGTGGTCGCCCGCTCAACGCTTGGGTTGATTTGTCGGAACGGATTCCAAAAAGTCACCGAGTTGGGCGAGGACCATCTCTAACGTTATCGTGGACATGCTCATGGCCTCTAGTGCATCCGGGTTGCCCCGGACCCAGCAATGGGAGGCAAATCTTGGGCCCCAAATGCGCGGGTCGGTCGGACCAAAGAGCGCGAAAACCGGCGTGTTGAAGGCATCGGCCATGTGAACGGGTGCCGAGTCTACGCACGCCAACAATGTTGCATGCTCAACCAGCGCAAGAAATTCACCCAGCGATAGAGTGCCTGTCATTTGGATGGTCGGTGCGTTCGAGCTTTGCGCGACTGCGTCCAGGTGCGCACGCTCGTGGATGTCCGGTGACGCCGAAAGCACGACCGGGAGGCCAGTTCGAAGCGTGAGAAAATCAATGACCTTGCCCCACCGCTCCGGCGCCCAGAACTTCTCAGGCCGTGCGGTTCCCGGATGCAGGAGGATGTATCTGGAAGCAAAAGCGTCTGGCAATCCCGCAGCTTGTAGTTTGGCTGAAGCGGTTTGCCAATCTTGCAGGTTCGCTTGCAAGGTTGGACGGCCAGCTTTCCCGGTGGCGCCGAGCTCGCGTGAGAGATCAGCCAGATGGTCTGCCACGTGATTGTCGCGCAGCGATGATTTCACTGCAGTTCGATAGCAAAGTGAACGGCCAAGTTTTTTGTGATACTTCCGGAATGTGAGCTTGCGTGCAGCACCGGTGAGCGCGGCCAGGATGAGGCAGCGGTCCTGACCGGTGAAATCCAAAACCACGTCATACCCGGCGCGCGAAAGGTTCAGGTAATCGCCGGGGCTGCGTGGCGCCGGGATGACCTTGCAGCCACTCACATAGCTCGCAAATCCCGCGAGTTTAGGATCCACCATCAAATCCACTGACGCCGTAGGAAATGTGTCGCACAACATCTGCATGGCTGGAGTCGTGAGGATGATGTCACCCAAACGCTTGAGTTGCAGACCAAGGATGCGGCGCGGGTTCATTCGGTCACTGCTCCGGAATGGTTGATATCACAGCGTTTCGCTGCGTTGCCCGAATTGCAATCGAAGCCATGTCATGCGGGCGGCACGCATTTCGCGGAACCACATTTTCCGGAATACCTTTTTGTAGGCTTTGTCGTTCGGGTCTGCCACGCCACGAATTTTCAGCATCTCTGGTTTTCCGACTTCGCGGATTTGTGATGACGTTTTTTGTTCCTCGTGGACGCGGAAGCAGGCGAGGAAATACGGGATCCGCACCATGCGCGCCCCTGAGTTACGGAAGCGCAGCAGCAATTCCCAGTCGAGCGCGAACTGGAAGGTGGCATCCAGCTTGGCACCGGATTTTTCCCAGAGAGATCTTCGCCAAAAAACTGTCTCTTGCGGAATGTAATCAAAGTATGTCAACGCTTCGTCGTTGTGCGGCGGCATGATCCAGCGACCAATCTCATCGCCAGCCGCATCGATCAGCAACCGGTGTCCATAGACCACATCGATTTCAGGATGGTCCCGGAAATACGCTGCCACAAATTGAAGTGCTCCGGGCGCATAGACGTCATCCGAATTCAGCCATGCCATGATTTCACCATTCACTTTGGAGAGACCACGGTTGATGGCATCCGCTTGGCCGGAGTCCCGCTCGGATACCCAACGCAAGCGTGGGTTTTTGGCGGACTCGGTTTGCAGCCAATCCAGCGAGCCGTCTTTCGATCCACCGTCTTGAACGAAATAATCGACTTCGACACCGGGTTGCCCGAGCACGCTGGCCACGGTCGCCGGGAGGTAGTTGGCTTGATTGAACGACGGGGTTGCGATGGCAAATGTGGGCAATGACTTGTCGTTTGCAGGCGGCACTCCCAGCGGATCGTAAACCACGGGACGCGGCGCGTATTGCCTGAGTTCGCCGATTTGGACTTTGTTCCACTTGATGAACTTCATCTGGACGAGGTCAGGTAGATTCAATATCCGCCATCTGAACCAGCGGTAGATGGCATGCACCCAATACTCGACACAAGTGCGCTTCAGCCACGCGACCTGGCGCTCCATTTTTGCAATCTGCTCCTCCAGTTTTTCCCGCTCGGCCGCAAACTCCGCGCGCAGTTGTTCTTCACGGGAGCTTGAAGATGCAGTCGCATCGGGCGCGGTTTCGGAGATCTCTTCGCTCATGCTGCCGATTGATCGATCTGTTTTGCAATGGCATCGCATTCCGCCAGCCATAAGTCTGCCCGTGCATCACTCGGCATCCGCCAATCTCCACGCGGCGACAGCGCGACAGTTCCGACTTTTGGGCCATCGGGCATGGCGGAACGCTTGAACTGGCTTGCAAAAAAGCGGCAGTAAAATGTTTTCAATGTTTTGAGGATATCTGCGGGCTCGCAGGTGTCGGCGAAAGCAATGCACGCAAGAGCAAAAACTTTGCGTGGTCGGGCGTGGCGGCGGATCGCGTGAAAAAGGAAAAAGTCATGCAGATCGTAGCTCCCGAGCGTTTCTTCCGTCCGCTGCACGAGTGAACCATCCGCGTCGAGCGGAAGAAGCTCTGGCGTGATGGGCGTGTTGCCAATCGAGCGGAGCGTTGCCGCGAGCCCGGCGTCCAGTGTTTGAGTCGCAACCCACTCGATGACATACCGGACGAGCGTTTTTGGAACGCCGATGTTTACATGATACATCGAAAGGTGATCGCCGTTAAATGTGCACCATCCGAGCGCCGCCTCGGACAAGTCTCCGGTCCCGATGACGAGCCCGCCAACCTGATTAGCGAGATCCATGAGGATTTGTGTGCGCTCGCGCGCCTGCGCATTTTCGAACGTGATATCGAATTGGTCATCGGGGTGGCCGATGTCGTGGAGATGCGACTGGACGGCCGCGTGTATCGGGATTTCCCGCACCTCCACGCCGAGCATGTCTGCGAGCGAGCGCGCATTCGTTTGGGTGAGGGCGGTGCTGCCAGGGCCGGGCATGCTCACTGCGAGGATATCCGTCGTCGGGCGCTTCGTTTGTTTCATCGCCTCGATGCAGACTAGAAGCGCGAGCGTGGAGTCGAGCCCTCCGGAAATGCCGATGACCGGCCGCACGCCCGGCAAGTGTCGGAGTCGTGTGCCGAGTCCCGCAGATTGAATCGCAAAAACCTCGCTGCAATGAGCACCGCGATCCGCTTCGATTTCGGGAACAAATGGACGCGCAGAAAACGTTCGATAAAAGCTGTCTGTGCCCGAATCCGCGTTTCCGCACCCGAGGGAAAATGAAACCACGCGGACATCAGCGGGGGATGGGGCCGCCGAAAACGAGCTGTTTTTCAGCCGTTCGGAAACAAGGAAATCCAAATCGATATCCGCGATGGCCCACACCGTGTGGGGCTGAAAGCGGGATGTCTCGGCGAGTGGAGTCCCGTTCTCCGCGATCATGCTATGGCCCGAGTAAACGAGATCAGTCGATGACTCGCCCGGACCGGCGGATGCATAGAGGTAAGCTGTGATACATCGGGCGCTTTGCTGTGCGACCAAGGTTCGGCGGTAGTTGGCTTTCCCGAGAAGTTCGTCGCTCGCGGACGGATTTGCTATCACCGTGGCTCCCGCGAGTGCCAGCGCTCCACTCGGGGGTTGCGCGGCCCAAAGGTCTTCACAAATTTCGATACCAAGGCAAAACGCCCGGTGGTTCTCCGCTTGAAAAACGAGGTCAGTTCCGACGGGGACTATTGTTCCGAAAAGTTCCACTGCATCGGCATCCAACACCTCGGCTCGTGAGAACCAACGTTCTTCGTAGAATTCGTTGGACGATGGCAAAAACGATTTTGGCACGATGCCGGCGGGTCCGTGTTCATCGATGAGCATCGCCACGTTGTAGAGCCGGTTGTGAATCTCCATCGGGAGCCCGACCACGGCGGTCACACCGGACTCCCGCACGGCTGCGGAGAGTGCTGTCACGGCGGCGTCGGCGGCGTCGCGCAGGGTCGGTTGGTAGAACAAGTCGGCGCAGGTGTAGGCGGTGATCCCCAACTCCGGGAAGGCGGCCAGGCGCACTCCGGATTTGCCGAGCGCGTGCAGGGCGCGAACCATGTGTTCCGTGTTGAATGCCACGTCCGCCACGCGATGTTCCGGCGAGACGACTGCCACGCGGACAAAATTCTCTGATGCTATCGAATGGATCACGGATTGGTTCACGTCGCCGCTATCGTGCAGAGACGAATGCTGCGGGTCAATTGCCAAGCGATGCGGATGGGTTTCCTGCCCGGGGACACTAGAGCAATTCGTTTTCGAAAAGTTCTACGATTTCCCCGGACGGCCCCTTGAAGAATGCGATCCGGACAACAACCGATCCGATGTTTGAGTCGATGGTAACGGCTTTGGTTTCCATCGTAATCTCCGCACCGGATGCGCGCACCGATTCGAGCATCGCGGCACAATCATCGGTCCGGAGGGCAAAATGAAGAATGCTCGAATCGGCCGGTGTGATCGGGTCGCGCTCGAAGATCTCGAGGTAATCACCCGCACCGGTATCAAGCATGATCGCGCGTGTCGGATTCTCACCCCACGAGATCTTTTCCTTGAATCCGAGCACATCCGTGTAAAAACGCACGCTTGCGTCAAAATCGGAGGAGCGAATCGCCGTGTGATGAAATCCTTTGATTGTTGCCATGGGCGAATGCTGACACACAACGGGTCTGCGAGAAACAAAAAGTCGTGACCGGAATTCCCGGAGTCCGCGGGATTTCCGGTGGACGAATGCTGGATTCAAATTACGCTGCATGCCATCACCGCTGAGACCAATGGGATCTGAAGAGACGAATGCAATCGCCAGCCGACTTTGTGCGGCGTGTGGCATGTGCTGCAACGGCGTGATATTTTCCAGCATGCGATTGCAGCCTGTGGACTCGGCGCGGAAGCTTTCGATCTTGGGGTTGAGAGCGAAGAATAGAAAAGACGGTCTGCACCTCCCGCAACCGTGTCCGGCTCATAACGGATCGCACTGCACGATTTACGCGGACCGTCCCGAGCGATGCCGGGTTTTTGAATGTCGCCAGTTGAAGGAGGTTGCAAATGGCGCCACGGATGAATCCTCCGCACTGGAAAAGATCGACCGCGCTCGCCAACAGGTCGATGTCGTGCGGATGCTTCTCGAGCGTGCAGGCGAACATCGGATCAATAAACCTCTCGCTGCGCGATGCGCCGCCGTTTTCACGCCCCCGCTTGAAACGGACGCTGTGGCGGTCGAAGCACGGAACCTGCTCACGTCCGCAATGAGCGACCTGACCGATACGCTTGCGCGGGATTTTCACACGGACTCGGTGGACGCATCACGGCTGACTTGACCCGCATAGCTGCAGATTACCTGTCGATTCCTATGATACCGTGATGCATAGTGTGACGACATGTGGCGCATCGCAGCAATAGGAATGATCATGATCTCGACGGTAACATCAGCGACTGGAGAAACCGGAACACCGCCGCCGTGGCCGAAAGGCGACGCGGTCGATGACTTTTTCGGGGAGCCAGTGGCCGATCCATTTCGCTGGCTCGAGGAAGAGAAAAGCCCTGACGTCGACGCCTTCATCGCGTGGCAGAACAATCAATCGTCGGCGTGGATTCCGGCCGCGATCGGCGAAACATTTCAATCCCGGCTTGCTGAGTTGATTAACTACCCGAGGCAGTCAGTTCCTTCGCGGTATGGTGACATCGTGGTCACGCTGCGCAACTCCGGATTGCAGCCGCACATGGTAGTATTCAAGCAGGACGGCAGGGATGGCACCCCGCAGGTCTTGATCGACCCGAACACGTTCAGTAAAGACGGATCCGTTTCGCTTTCGACGCTCGAGTTCACCCGCGACGGCCAACTGGTAGCATATGGCAAATCCGAGGGCGGCAGCGACAACCAGACGATTTATGTCAGAGACGTAAAATCCGGGGACGACCTTCCGGATGTCTTGCGGGACATGCGGTTCAGCGGGTTGGCATGGGCGCCGGACAACAGCGGGTTTTGGTATAACCGCTACCCGGACCCAAACACGCGACAAAACAACACGCTCTATTGGCACGCGCTCGGCACCGATCAAGCGGATGATGTTCCAGTTTTCCAAATGCTGGACCACCCGGATGTCGCGCTGTATCCGGGCGTGAGTGACGATGGAAAGTATTTGTTTGTTTACCAGTTGGTGGGCACGGAGCCGCGCAACGGGATTGTTTTCCGGGAGCTGGAGCGGGTAAAATCGTCTGCATCCGGCGAATGGAAGACGCTCTTCCCGATGGATGAGGCGGAGTATTCTGTCGTGGCAAACCTCGGGTCGAAGCTCTTTGTTTATACGGATCGTGAAGCACCGCGCCGGAAGTTGATGACACTCGACGCCTCCGACCCCGAATCCACGGCGGATATCATTCCGGAATCGGATGCAATGCTGAAGGAAGTGTCGCTGGTGGATGGGCGACTCGTGACCGTATCTACCAAAGACGTTCACAGCGTGGTTGAGATTCGAGCGGTCGATGGTCAACTTGTGAGACAAGTCGCTCTACCGGGCGCTGGAACCGTGGGCGGGATCAGCGCGCGACCTGAAGACACGGACGCATACTTTTTATTCACGTCCTACACGACGCCCGGCATCATCTTCCGTCTCGATGTCGCCGATGGATCGACCACGGAAGTTTATCGTTCCGGAGTAAAGTTTGATCCCGATGCCTACGAAACACGGCAGGTTTTTGTGGAGCGGGATGGCACCAACGTGCCGATGTTTGTGACCTCGCGTAAAGGAATGAAGCGGGATGGGCAAAATCCAACCCTGCTCTACGGCTACGGCGGATTCGGTGTCAGCCTCGAACCGGCGTTCGACCCGTTCTTGATTCCATGGCTCGACGCAGGTGGAGTTTACGCGGTCGCAAATATTCGTGGGGGAGGGGAGTATGGCACGGCGTGGCACGAAGCCGCGCGGCTTGGAGCGCGGCAGGTGGCATTCGACGACTTTGCAGCCGCCGCAAAAAAACTGATCGCTGACGGCATCACCAGCCCCAGAAAGCTCGCCATCGAGGGTGGCAGCAATGGTGGGTTGCTGGTGCTCGTGAGCATGCTCCAAAATCCGGAGTTGTTCGGCGCCGTGGTATCGCAGGTTCCCGTCACCGATATGTTGCGGTTCCATCGGTTTGGTACCGGCAAATTCTGGACCGTGGAATACGGAAATGCCGAATCCTCGAAGGCCGACTTTGATTGGCTGAAAGCCTACAGCCCGCTCCATACCATTGCGGATGGGAAAAAATACCCGCCGCTTTTGGTGACCACCGCAGACGGCGATGATCGGGTCGTTCCGGCTCATGCCTTCAAATTCATCGCCGCGATTCAATCATCAGCCGCAGACGGTGTGTATTTGCTCAAACACGACACCGGCACCGGACATGGCGGCGGAAAACCACTCGACAAAGCAATCCGCGAACAAGCAGAAATCTACGCGTTCCTCACGCGAGCCCTGAACCTCGCGCCACCCGGCGACGGAGTTGATGTTTCAACCAACGCAAACTAAAGCTCGAGATATGACACAAGTTCTTCAGCCCAAAATGGTGCAAAAAGTCGGTCAGGAATTGGCCATCGCATGGAGCGACGGAGTGGAATCCTATCTGCCGCTCGAAAACTTGCGCCGCGCTTGCCCCTGCGCCCAGTGCGGAGGCGAGCCGGATGTCTTGGGGCGGATCGTGCGGCCCGAGAGCATCTTCTCGCCGGGTAGTTTTGAACTGTTGAGTTACGAGTTCATCGGCGGATACGGGCTGCAGCCAAGATGGGGTGATGGACATAGCACCGGCATCTTCTCGTTTCAGTATTTGCGCCGTCTTGCTGCAGCGGATGAGTCTTGATTTCCTGAAAATGGGAAGCCGCTCAGTCGTCATCGGTCAACGTGTCCGGGTCGGCAGAACCTGCCACGTTCTCCTCAAACATCGCTTGTAACCGACACGGACTCAAAACGGTAATCGTCCTGCCTCGAACCGAAATAAAGCCCTCGTCGCGCAGTCGGGCAAAGATCCGCGACAAGGTTTCGTGACGCGTCCCGAGCTCGCTTGCGAGAATCCCCTTCGTCATCCCGATTTCAATGTCCACCGGGGTGTCTGAGGTGACATCGTGGCAACGCTCCAACAGCCAGTGTAAGAGCCGCGTTTCGCCGTCCTTCAGCTTCATGCTCTCAAGCGAGGCCACTAGCTCCTGCAAATGACGATTCATCGCCGCGATCACTCGCAACGCAAGGTCCGGAGAGGATTGGATTTTCGCCAACATCTGCTGCTTGGGAATCAGCATGACTTCGCTTTTCACCACCGCTCGCACATCCGCAGGGTATCCCACGTCGCTGACCACGGACGCCTCGGCAAGAGATTCCCCTGCGCGAAACAAATGAATCACCTGTTCGCGGCCATCATTGGATACGCGGTGTGCGTTGATGATGCCGCGCCGCACCACGTAGAGGCCGGCAGGAACCTCGGATTCGCGGAAAAGATACGCGGACTTCTCGATGGTTTTAAGCACCGCCAAGGCCGCGAACTCGCGCAATTCCTCTTCCGGTAGCCCTCTGAAAAGTTTGCACGTCCGCAGCGAATAAAGAATCGCTTCGGTCCGGAAGGCCGACATGCGTTCGCTCCTTCGAACCTCCGGGTCTGGATGGTGTCCCCGCTCCGCAGCAGTGGCCAAAGCCTCGGCAAAACCGAACCGCTCGGGCAATGCCGCCGCAGTGCGGTAGGTCGCTGTGTCCCGTGTTGATCGCTGCATATCACCTTAATAGTCACAAATTTGCCGAATGCTGATAAGAAAATTCACCGGATTCAACGGAGTCTTTATTCCAATCGGCGCGATCAACATCCTGCGTCCTGCTAACTCGATTGCATGGGATAATGCTTTTTGACGTTGAAAGAACGGCGGCGCATCTGTCAGCTTCAACCAGTAATGCTGAAATCCTGTGATCTCAAAGGCCGTTTGTTTTTTGAATTCCGATAACCCCCGAGCGAATGCTCCTAGATCAAATATCTGAGGTCTATCGGGTTGCAGCTAGCACCATCGAACTCCGGCCGCATTGTCTGCCAACAAAAGTTTTTTACCCGCGCTTCAAGTCCTGCAAATCCCGCAGCCGACTAAGGGCGGCAGCATTTCAAATATCCACCCGTCAGGATTTGCCCCAGCATGAACCGCATCTATTTTCTCAATGAGCTTAAAATCAGGACACAGTGAAATTCGAGTTTACGAGTCGCAGAGCGCCGTGCGCGAGCCTCTCAAGTTGTTGATTGCCATTTTCAGAGACCTTCTGGGGTCGCGGCAACTCGCGCTCACGCTCGCCTTGAGAGATGTAAAAGCACAATACCGCCAGTCCATTCTTGGATTAGCCTGGATGGTTCTACCGCCCTTATTTTTTACCGTGGGAATGACCGTCTTGCAGCAGAACAACGTCGTCAGCTTGAAAGGGCCTGAAGGAATTCCGTTTCCAGCTTACGTCCTAGTCGGCTCTTCATTGTGGCAGATGTTCATGGCCGCGTTGAATGGGCCGATCACCGCATTGAATTCGGGCAAGGGCATTCTCACAAAGGTGAACTTCCCGCGGGAGACATTGATCGTGGCTGAAATGTATAAAATTTTATTTAACGTGAGCGTCCAGATTGTGTTGATCCTCCTCACGCTGGTCTGGTTCCGGATCACGCCCGGATTTACATTTTTCCTGTTTCCGCTGGCGCTCGGGGTATTGCTGATGTTGGGGACGACGTTCGGGATCTTTTTGGCGCCCGTCGCTCTGCTATACAAAGATGTGTCCAATGCGCTTCCGATTGTGGGCTATGTCTGGATGGTTCTGACGCCTGTGCTGATGTCGATTAATGACCTCGCACCCGGCGGGCTCTACGCGACGGTGGTTCGATGGAATCCGGTCACGCCGGTCTTGGTGACGGCGCGGGAATTACTTACCGGCTTACCGTTGGCTCATCTGGATGGAGTGTTCTGGGTTCTTGGTGCCACCTCAGTGGCGCTGGTAATCGGTCTTCTCTATTTCCGGGTCGCGATGCCCATGGTAATTGAACGTTGGAGCTCTTAAACTATCATGTCACTGATTCAAGTAGTCGAAGAAATCCCGGCGGACGCCCTCGGAGCCGGTTTAGATTTGCAAATCCCACCCGGTGAGGAGCCAGAAGTCCTCATGGAAGTCGAAGGGCTTTCCAAACGATTTTGCCGGGATTTAAAAAAATCTCTGCTCTATGGAGTGGCGGACATTGCCCGCGAGGCAGCAGGACGCGAGCCGCGCAAAGACTGGTTGCGGCGCAGCGAGTTCTGGGCGCTCCGGGATGTCAGCTTCACTGTTCGACGCGGAGAATCGGTCGGTCTGGTCGGGAAAAACGGGAGCGGCAAGACCACGCTCATGCGGATTTTGAGTGGACTCATCAAACCGACCGTCGGACGTGTGATGACCAAGGGCCGCGTCGCTCCCCTCCTCGCGCTCGGCGCCGGGTTTAATCCCATCCTCACGGGTCGTGAAAATATCTACGTGAACATGGCAGTGCTTGGACTCACCCGCCAAGAGATCGATGAAAGGTTCGATGATGTGGTCAAATTTTCCGAAATTGAATACGCGCTAGACGCACCGGTCCAAAACTACAGCTCCGGCATGACCGCTCGCCTTGGGTTTTCGTGTGCGATTCACACACGTCCGGACATATTATTGATCGATGAGGTCCTTGCCGTCGGCGATCTGCAATTTCGCCAGAAGTGCATGCGCACGCTGAATGAAATGCGGGCCACGGGAACTACATTCATCATCGTCAATCATGCTGCCACTCTACTTCTGCAAGTCTGCAACAAGGCGGTTTACATCGAATCCGGCAAGTTGCTCGCCACGGGAGATGCCGAGGAGGTGATCGAACAATACGAAACCGACCTATTCAAGGGCGGTGCCGAACTCCAAAAGTCGCGGAAAACGAGCAAGCCGGTGATGTCGGAAGAGTTCGAGTTGGACGCGGTGGAATTCGAACAGGACGGGAAGGTGAGTCGGGACCTGCGCACAGGAAAACCGGCTGCCTTGCGCATCGATTGCAAAGCCAATGTCAAATGCCCAAGAGTCCACTTCACGGTGAAATGGTATCGTTTGCCGTCCGAGGAATTCATGACCGGAATGGAGGAAACTCTCGTCGCGCAATTTTCAAGCAACGTGGAAAAGGCGGAGTTTTGGATGGAACCCGGAACCCACACCGTGCGCTTGCCGCTCGAACCACTCGTGCTCGCACCGGGGTCGTATCAAGTCGCAGTCGATGCATTTGATATCGACGACAAACTCATCGCGTCCCGCCGCAGCCCCGCCGTAACATCACTCGCCGAAATTCCAATCCGCCACAGCGCATTCTATCAGCCCCACCGCTGGGAACTCGAAAATGCCCCGCATCAGGCCGGGATGCATTGAGGCAATTTCGATGGAATATGATTTTCCATATCCAATATTGGGAAATCTTCAGATTTGTTTCTTTGCCTGAAGCGTTGTTTGGGGCGGAGCGCTTTTGAACCTCTGCCTTCGACTCTATTGAGGTAATTAGTCGGAATTATCAGTGTTTGGATCCGTAACCATCGTCGTTCCCGCTTATTGCGAGCGGGAAAATCTGCGTCCTCTTGTGGCATCGCTCCATGTGGCGTTGGCTGGTGTGAATTGGAATGTTGTGGTGGTCGATGATGACTCTCCCGATGGTAGCTATGATGAGCTGATTGCCATCACCCAGGAAGATTCCCGAGTGCGGTTTATCCGGCGAGTGGGACGCAGGGGACTCTCCTCGGCTTGCCTTGAAGGTATGAGTGTTACCGGTGCGGATTACATTGCTGTCATGGATGCGGACATGCAGCATGATGAAAGTAAGTTGCCAGAAATGCTGCGAATTCTGTCCGGCGGAGCGGCGGATGTCGTGATCGGTTCCCGTTACACCAAGGGAGGTAGTGTGGGCGATTGGAACTCGACACGCCGCTTCGTGAGTCGTGTTGCCACGCGCATTGGAAGCTTGCTGTCGCGAGCCCAGATCACGGACCCGATGAGCGGGTTTTTTGTAATTCGTCGGGATGTCTATGAATCCTGCGTGCGTCGAATGTCCGGCAAAGGATTTAAAATCCTGCTCGATCTACTCATGTCGTCGCCGGAGCCGTTAAATGTCCGCGAGGTATCGTATACGTTCCGCCCGAGAATTCGCGGCGAGAGCAAACTCGATGTCGTCGTCGCGCTGGAATACCTCTACCTGATCATCGAAAAAGCAATCGGACGCTTTGTGCCGGTGCGGTTTGTTCTATACGTATTTGTCGGCTTTACCGGGCTCGTGTTTCACCTCGCGGTGCTTGGAATTGGATTCCAAGCGCTAGGATTCGCCTTCGTTACAGCGCAGTTGGTTGCGACGCTAGCGGCGATGGTATCCAACTTTTTTATCAATAATATTGTCACTTATCGGGCATCCCGGTTGCGCGGTGCACGGATGTTTTTTGGAATCCTCGTCTATGCAGCGATCTGCGGTGTGGGTGTCGTCGCGAATGTGCAAACCGCCAATTATCTATTCAATGCCGGAATCGCTTGGTGGTTCGCCGGGATTGTTGGTGCAGGTCTAGGCGCGGTCTGGAACTATGCAGTTTCTTCTCATCTGGTATGGGGATGGCTGAACCGCAGAGCGGACGCTAAATAATTGTTTCGATGTGACCAATAACGGCAAAAATCGCCTCATCGGCATCACCGGTTCCAGCGGGATGATTGGCGGGCACCTTCTCCATGCCCTTCTCGCTTCTGATGAGTCGGTCAGGGTTCGCTGTTTCGTTAGGCATCCGCGCTTGCGGGATCACGATAATCGAGTCGAGTACCTTGTCGGCGATTTGATATCGGAAGCAGACTGCGAAGACTTTGTGAAAGGATTGGATGCGGTGGTGCATCTTGCCCAATCGAACTCCCCTGTCACTTCCAACCGGCATTGGCCCAGTGATATCTCGGGGAATTTGTTGCTATCGATTCATCTGCTTGAGGCACTTCGGCGGCGCGGGGCTCCCTGTCATTTGGTTTATGCAAGTAGCGGTGGAGCGATTTACGGCAACCACCCGGATGTTGTCGCATATCATGAGGACCTTCCTTGCAATCCGCTTTCGCCCTACGGAATTCAAAAACTCGCGGTCGAGCAATACCTGCGATTAGCGGTGGCGCAGGGCTGGCTTTCTGCGTGCGCTTTGAGAATCTCAAATGCCTACGGATCGCTGCTTCCTGCGGAGCGCAAACAGGGACTGATCGGCATTGCAGTGGGGCGGCACTTGGCGAATCTGCCGGTCGAAGTTTTTGGCTCAACAGATACCATTCGGGACTACATCCATCTCGACGATGTAACCCAGGCAATCCTCCTCGCGTTGACTGCTGACGACGGATTCTCTGCAATCAATATCAGCTCCGGAGTGGGACACAGCGTGCGTCAAATTCTTGATATCCTCGGAGAGGTCAGCGATCGGGAAGTGGATATCCACCTTTCGGAGTTTGGAAACCAGCAGTTCGCGCTCACGCCGCGTATGGTTCTCGCTAACAAGAACGCTTTCGCCGCACTCGGGTGGAAGCCCAAGATTGCTCTGCACGAAGGAATCCAGCGCCTGTGGCAGGCGTCGTGCCGGAATTGAAGTTGAGGCTATCCATCGGAAGATACCTGGTTTTTGAAAATTCTCACCGTCAGTCATTACTTCGAATCCAATGGTGCGGGAGTAGAAATCATCGCAGCGAAAATCAGGCGGCAGCTTCGCGGCCATGGATTGACGGTTCGCTGGATTGCTGCCCGATCGAAAAACAACATCACCTACTCCGAGCCATCAGACAATGATTGCGTGGCCATTCCAATGTGGGACGGGATTCGTGTAGCGACCGATCTCGCATGGCCGTTACCATCACCCCTTTCGTTGGGAACGTTTTGGCGTGAAGTACGAAGTGCTGACATGGTGCATTTGCACGAGCCGTTTTATCCCGCGTGCCAGATCGCTTATTGGTGTGCTCTAGCCCTCAAAAAGCCGATCGTGATCACCCAGCATATCGCGGACATGCCGGTAGCTGGCCGTTTGCGAAAACAGGCGGTTGCTCTGGCGAATGTGGTTTTCACACGCCCGGCACATCGTGCCGCAGCGAAGGTGGTTTTTATCAGCATGCGGTCGCTTGAGTTTTTTCGGGCTTCCGCTGCCGGTAAAAGCCAACTGATTCACAACGGATGTGATGCGGATGTTTTTCGCTGTGCGAAAGCGGATGAAGTTATCTCGCTCCGACATCGTCTGGGCCTGGCGACAGATCGATCTGTTGTATTGTTTGTTGGGCGTTTCATCGAAAAGAAGGGCCTAAGGATTTTGCGAGAGGTAGCCGAAAAAACACCCCAAGCCGACTTTGTCTTTGCAGGCCTCGGGCCACTGGATCCAAGCAATTGGGGGCTTTCAAATGTGCGCGTAATAGCACCCTGCGAACATGAAACACTTGCAGAGTATTATCGGGCTTCTGATGTGTTGGTGCTCCCGGCTGTCGGTGAGGGTTTTCCTCTCGTCGTTCAAGAGGCCATGTGCTCCGGTCTTCCCTGTTTGGTTTCCAATGATGTTGCCGAGGCTTGTCCATCGCTGATGGACGATTTTTTGCTCGCGGGACCTGCGGGAATCGATACTCATGGCGCGTTGCAAGCATACCTTTCGCAGCCACGAGACTGGCATCACCGAGCGGATACAGCCAGACGTGCCGCAATCCTTTGGTCATGGGAACACTGTGGATTAGAATACCTGAGCGTCTTCCGCTCGCTTCAAAAAAATGAACTCTGAGCCAATCAACTCGCTGCCGTTGCCTGAGTGGTTTCCCTCGGCGCCTCTCATTGAAGCGTTTTTTCGGGAGCGCCTGCCGATGCACCGTCACATTCGACCGCATTACAAGCTCCGGCTGCTGGAGTCGATCGCCCGACTCCTACCGTCCGGATCTAAGCGTGTGCTTGATCTCGGTGCGGGGGATGGGCTGATGGCCTCGGCAGTGAAAGAATTCTTTCCCGTGCAGATTATTCGTGGCGTGGACGTGGTTGACCGGCTGCACCCGGCCGCATCCATTGATTTTCAAACGTATGACGGCATGCATCTACCATTTCAGGATGGCGAATTTGATGTCGTTCTCACCTGCAATGTGCTTCATCACGTCCCAACTGACGCTAGGATATCCCTTATTCGCGACATGCTCCGCGTTTCCAACGGAACACTCATAATCAAAGACCATCTCGCGCGAGGTGCCATGTCTCGAGCTTCATTGAAACTCGCCGATTGGGTTGGTAACGCTCCGTTCGGCGGCATGGTCGAGGCAGACTACCTCGACGCCGAGCAGTGGCTCACCCTCGCCAACGCAGCAAATCTGGAATTGGAGATCTTCGACCACTTGGGAATTCAGCGTGGAATTCGAAATGTGGTTTTTCCAGATCGAAATGAGATCATGCTGCGCTTGAGCAAAAATCCGTAAGCATGGAAATTGATCTCAACGCTCTCAAGGAAGCCCAGCGCGACCGGGCTCAGCATTTGCGTTCGGATCATGTTTCCGTAGAACGAACGGCGCCTTCGATTTGGCAGTATGACTATCCGGTGCTCTCCAACTTAAGTCGCGATATCCACGCACTGCTGCAAAAAGCACGGATGATTCTCCCCGCGAGTGCCGACCGAGCCGTCGACATCGGTTGCAATACCAGTCCCTACAAATCGGAACTTGAGGCAATGGGATTTATGGTGAAAACCATGGATCTCGATTTGGACCACGGGGCAGATCTTGCTGGGAGTGTGGAGTCCACGGGGCTTCAAGATGAAAGCTGCGATCTGGTAATTTGCACGCAGGTTCTTGAACATTGTGCCGAGCCGTGGCGTGCCGCACCCGAGGTATTTCGTATTCTCGCAACTGGCGGAGTTCTCGTCGCGTCGGTACCTCATGCGTGGTTTTATCACCCTCATCCAGATGACAACTGGCGTTACACACCAGAGGGATTGTCTCGATTGCTGACTGCGGCGGGATTCGAGGTGATCAGTATTCGGCTCCAAGGTGGATCCGTGAGCAGCGTATTTCAAATTTTCAACTTCTGCCTTTTTGGATTACTCGGGCGACTGGGGGCACCAGTCTTTGCGGTCTCCAATCTTCTGGGAGGCGTTCTGGATCGCGTGTTCTTTAACCCGCTTTTTCCGATCAATGTTGCCATTTTGGTAAAGAAACCCGCGAAACCATGAAAAAACTCATTCGATCCAGCGTTGAAGATATCCTGTACCGGTTTGGATTGGAGTTGTCCCTGGTTCCTCCATGTCCGCCGGAATACGAAGCGACCTTTCGGGCGGTGCGTCCATTCACTATGACCTCTCGGCGGAGGGTGTATGCGCTCATCGACGCAGTGAATCATGTCGTAAAAAACAACATTCCTGGCGCATTCGTGGAATGTGGCGTCTGGAAAGGAGGGAGCAGTCTGGCTGCGGCTATGGCATTTCAGTCACGCGGACAATCTGACCGTGAGTTGTACCTCTACGACACGTTTGAAGGAATGACGGAGCCGACCAAGAACGACGGCACTGCCGCCCTAAAGGGATTTCAGGCATCATTGGACGCCAACCAAACCAGCAACTGGTGCCGCAGTCCGATCGATGAAGTGAGGTCCGCTGTCACTCGGTCGAACTATCCCTCGGATCGAATTCATCTGATTAAGGGGAAGGTGGAGGACACATTGCCGGAGCATGCCCCCGAGCAGATCGCACTGCTTCGATTGGACACTGATTGGTATGAATCCACTCGCCATGAGCTCGTTACACTTTACCCGCGACTGATGCCAGCAGGAGTCCTGATTTTGGACGACTACGGTTTCTGGGAAGGTGCTCGCAAGGCGGTCGATGAATTCCTCGCCGAGCAGAAAATTTCCTCATTCCTTCATCGCATCGATGAGTCCGGAGCGATGCTCATCAAGGCGGAATCCGCAACATGGTGAAATCATGAGCATCGACAACACATACAATACCTCCTCGGAGCCCGCCCCGCGCGTATCCGTGCTGGTGCCGTGCTATCGTGACGAATTCGGTTTGAAAGAACTGCATCGTCGCTTAAGCGAGGTGTGCGGGAAGCTGGAGAGTTCCTACGAGATCGTGTTGGTGGACGACGGATCGCCCGATAATACTTGGCTCGAAATTGTCGCTCTTGCCTCGCTGGACGAGCATGTGGTTGGTGTGAAATTAGCCCGCAACTATGGACATCAGATGGCAGTCACCGCGGGCCTGCGCATTGTCCGGGGCGATCGCATCTTGATCATCGACTCGGATTTGCAAGATCCCCCGGAGTTGCTTCCGGAAATGATGCGCCTCATGGACGAAGGGGCTGATAATGTTTACGGCCAACGTCTCAGCCGGAAGGGCGTCCCCCTTTGGAAAAAAGTCTGTTACAAAAATTACTACCGTCTGCTTAGCCTGCTCGCCGGATGTGAGATCCCGCCGGACACCGGTGATTTCCGGCTTATCAGCCGGCGCATCGTGGATGTCGTGAATGAGATGCCCGAGCATCATCGATTTCTCCGTGGAATGATCAGCTGGGTCGGATTTAAGCAGGTGCCGATTCAATATCACCGGGACGCGCGGTTCGCAGGGGAATCCGGATACACACTATCGAAGCTATTCCGTATCGCAATCGACGGGATCACGAGCTTTTCCATCAAACCGCTGCGCATCGCCTCTCTTTTGGGTGTGGTTTTCGGGGGACTGTGTTTCGTTGGGTTTGCGTATGCGGTGGTCGTTTACCTTCAAGGCAGTACCACGGTGGCGGGCTGGACCAGTCTCATGGCGGTGATATTGCTCACCGCAAGCCTTCAGTTTTTCGTTTTGGGCATGATCGGCGAATATGTCGGGCGAATGTTCATCGAACAAAAGCAACGACCACTTTTTGTGATCGATCGGGTATTGGGAAAAAAGCCCGCACCCAAAGCAGCACCGACCAATTCCTGAGCGATCACGCATGTTTTGGAGCGATAACCGGTTTTTGTATTTTAGCGTTTGCGCGGTGCTCACGTTACTGGTGCTTGGATTCGCGTTGCTTCCTATGACTCGATGGAAATCGCGGCAGTGGGTAAGATATGCGGGTCCATTTTTGTTTTTGATGCTGGCGCTAATGCTTGCCGTGCGATGGCCGGGGTTTCACTACCCCAAGGCATTTGAGGTTGATGAAGCGCAGATCGTGGCAGCAGCTTTGGCTCTGAATGAAGATCCTGTCTTTTTTAGGAGTGTTGATGGGGCATCTTCAGGACCTCTGGTAATCTATCCGCTGCTGCTGCCGCAAATATTCGGTCAGGAGTCGACGTTGTTTACGAGTCGTTTGATCGGGGTATGCATCACGTTCGGCGGTGTCTTGGCGATCTATCTAGGGCTGCGCCGCGTCTTCGACGAAACGACCGCCCGGCTTGCCGCATGCGTTGGTGCGTTCTTTTTTGCATTCAGCAACTTCTGGAACTACGTCCACTACAATAGCGAACTCCTGGTCGCCGGATTGTGTGTGGCGGGAACTGCGTGTTTATTCCACCTGATTGCCGGGCCAGACAAAAGCTTGTCCTGCGTGCGGAAGTTGGCCTGCCTTGGGGGATTTCTTCTGTCACTCGTTCCGTTCACGAAACTCCAGAGTGTGCCGCAGGCTCTCTTGATCGGCGTCTTATTGGCTGCCTTGCTTGCGTGGAGGACTGCGGGTTTTGGACTTCTCCGGGCGGTTGGCTCAATGGCGCTGCTGATTGTCGCAACGGCGGCGTTTCCTCTAGTCTTCCTGCTTACCATGGTGATTACCGGAGCCTGGGATTACTTTTGGGAATCGTATATCCTTAACAATTTCGGATATCGCACCACCGGGGCGATGGATTACGGCTCGGTGGTCGGGCAATTTATTGCAGGCGGTAATGACTTCTGGAACTGGATGCCGGGGTTGGTGGCTTTCTGTGTAGTTGCCTTTATCCCTGCGATAGTGAGTTACCGCCGATTTGCCCCCGGAATTCTCCTGATCGTGGCGGGCCTTGCGATTCTAACTGTGGCATTGATTTCCGTATTGATGCCCGGACGACCATACTACCACTACCTCCTGCTGCTGCCGTTCCCGGCGGCAATGCTTGCGGGTGCCATGCTCGGCGGCATTTCCAAAAGCTCTTTGATGTGGGTGCGGACCGTTGCGGTGGTCGCTTTCCTGCTGCTCGCAATCGTCCCAGGCCTGTGGGCGGAAATCCGAAAACCGGACCCCTGGGCAGGCACAGGACAGAAATGGGCCGAGGCGTTGCCAGACAAGGTATCACAACGACTGATCGAACTCCGAGAATCCGCCGACGAACGGTTGCTCGTATGGGGGTGGATGCCGTATTACCATGTTTATTCTGGAATTGTGCAGAGTCACCGAATGTCGATCAGTACTCCGTTGTTCAGTATGAATGACCGGCAAGAATTTTACCGTGACGCATTTCTGGAGGACTTGGAAAAGAATCAACCCCGGTGGATCGTAGATGCTGTCGCCCCCGGATCATTTAATTACACCGACCGCCAAACCCACGGCATTCAAACGTTTCCGGAATTTGAAGAAATCCTGAGGCGTGACTATGAACGCATTGACGAGATCGACGGTGTTCGGATTTTTCAACGAGTCACGCCGTAGCGTCCACGGTTGTCTCTTGCACATCATTTTTGTGTGCAAATTTTCTCTGACTCAATAATGATCCACCTTCCCTGATGACACTCAACAATAAATCCATTCTTATTACCGGCGGTACCGGCTCCTTCGGAAAAGCCTTTGTTCGCACGGTTCTGGAGCAGCATCCTGAAGTCAGCCGTCTAGTCGTCTATTCCCGCGATGAGTTAAAGCAGTTTGAAATGGCTCAGGAGTTTTCTGCGTCCAAGTATCCATGCATGCGCTACTTCATCGGTGATATCCGGGACGAAAAACGCCTGCGGCGCGCTCTGGAGGGGATTGAGGTGGTAATTCACGCGGCTGCGCTTAAGCAGGTGCCCGCGGCGGAATACAACCCATTTGAATGCATCAAAACCAATGTGCTGGGTGCTCAAAACCTGATCGAAGCATGTCTCGACAGCAAAGTGAATCGTGTCGTTGCCCTCTCGACAGATAAGGCAGCAGCTCCGATCAATCTCTACGGGGCAACCAAGCTTTGCTCTGACAAGCTATTCATCGCCGCCAACAATATCGTGGGCGCCAGAGATATTCGGTTCAGTGTCGTGAGATACGGCAACGTGATGGGAAGCCGTGGTTCTGTGATTCCATTCTTTCTGGAGAAAAAGAAAACGGGTGTCCTGCCTATCACCGATCCGGCAATGACGCGGTTTAACATCAGTTTGAACGAAGGTGTGGATATGGTTCTGTGGGCGCTCGCTCATGCGCAAGGGGGAGAGTTGTTTGTCCCAAAAATTCCATCGTATCGGATTACCGATGTGGCAAAGGCGATCTGCCCTAGTTCTGAGAAACCTGTGGTTGGCATACGTCCGGGGGAGAAGGTTCATGAGGAAATGATCACCTCCAGCGATAGTTTCAACACGGTGGACTTGGGGCATTACTATGTGATTCTGCCCACGGACAATAGCCGACTCAGTGATCACTATGTCCGTGATCTTAAAGCACGCAGGGTTCCTCAGGGATTTTGTTACAACAGTGGAACGAATGAGCGGTTTCTGACAGTGGACGAACTGCGTGAGTTAATCGCTGGACTCTGACCAATGATTCCCTACGGAAGGCAAAGCATTTCAGACGATGACATCGTTGCCGTCGTCGCGGCGCTTCGATCGGATTTTCTCACCTGTGGGCCGCAGGTTGACGCGTTTGAGGACGAGTTCGCACGTCTGGTAGGTTCCAAACATGCAGTTGCCGTATGCAACGCGACCGCGGCACTACATCTGGCCATGCGAGTTCTCGATGTGGGACCCAGTGATCGGGTGGTTACGTCACCCAACACATTTTTGGCGTCAGCCAATGCAGCCGCTTACGTGGGCGCAACCCCAGACTTTTCCGACATCGATCCGGTCTATCATAACTTGGATCCTAAATTGCTCGAACAGAATTGGTCACCCGATACCAAAGCCGTCGTAGCAGTCCATTACGCCGGACAGTCATGCAACATGCCGGAAATTGCGCAGATCGCTAGAAACCACGGTGCCTATGTCATCGAGGATGCCTGTCATGGTGTCGGCGGCGGGTTTTCTGCCAATGGCCAGAAGTGGAAACTCGGCGGCCACCCATGGGCAGACATAACTACGTTTTCATTTCATCCGGTTAAGACAATGACCACAGGTGAGGGGGGCATGGTCGTAACAGATAACGACGAGTGGGCTGCAAAAGCACGTATGCTTCGATCCCATGGAGTGACCAGAGATCCGCTGCTTTTTCAAGGGCTTGGTGACACCGAAGCCTTTGGAATGGATGAACAAGGACCTTGGTATTATGAAATGCAAGAGCTTGGCTACAATTACCGAATCACTGACCTTCAGTGCGCTTTGGGCAGAAGCCAACTGAAGCAGCTTCCTGAATTCATCAGTCGTAGGCGTGCGATCGTCGCAAAGTATAACGAAAACTTTGCGGATATTTCATGGCTTACAACGCCGACTCCTGATTATCCGGAAAGCACGAACCAACATCACTTCGGATTTGGGCTCTCCGACGTTTCGTTCCACCTCTACACCGTCCAGATCGATTTTGAAGCGATTGGCAAGACGCGCAGTGCAGTTATGCAGGAATTGAGAAGCCAAAACATCGGAACGCAGGTGCTGTATATTCCTGTACATCTGCAACCTTGGTATAGGGCAGAGTTCGGATACTCCGAGGGGAAATGTCCGGTTGCAGAAAAATTCTACCGATCCGCTTTAAGCCTGCCACTCTATCCGGGCCTCAATGATTCAGATACAGACGCAGTGATTGGTGCAATCAAACAGCTTTCCAAATGAATCAGTCCAAACAATCCGCTGAGGCGATTGAAATGCTCCGAGAAATGCTTGAGGACATGACACTTCAAGAGGAAATCTTTCAGCCAACGCAGTTCTGGAGGGTTGCATCGGAGAGTATTCTTTCTGAGCTCGAAGCAAACGGATTCGACTCGTTTCGGAGGCTGTCATCTTGCAGGTCATTCTTTGTGCCGTCCTATGGCCCGCCCGGAAACACTCTCTCGGATGAGGATGTATCCTCGCTGAGTGAGGCAATGCTGGCGCGAGTTTCCGATCAGTCGAAAACATATCGCACTTTGATGGAGTCACTGGATGGCACGGCCTGGGCGACCGCCGACTATCGCGTGTATCTTGCTGGCGATAGGACCGAGTTTGCCCCCCAGCTTCAACATGTAACCGAAACTGACCGAGGAAATCCTAACGATCAGTTGCTTATCGAGGGGCGGAGATTTAGCCGATCTATGTTGAATTACCTTCACGGGCTTGTCTTTCTGAAGTCGCAGCTCGGTGAAGTTGGAATCCGAACCATTTTGGAAATTGGAGGAGGCTATGGAACCCTCGGAGAGATATTGAGCCAGGCAGGTGATGAATATGCCTACGTAGACGTCGATATTCCGCCCACCAGCGCAGTGGCGTCCTATTACCTATCGGGGATAGTGAATGAACTTATCGATTATCGGCAGGTTCGAGGGAAAACAAGCATCCCAATTCCATCGGCCAAGCAGCAGATGGTGATCTGTCCTTGGCAACTACCGTGTCTCACCGGTGAGATCGATTTGTTGTGGAACTTCATTTCGTTCCAAGAAATGGAACCGCATGTCGTACAATTTTATCTTGATCAGGGACGCAGGCTCGAAGCGCGTTTTGTGCTTCTCCGCAATCTACGAGAAGGCAAAGAAAAAAAACGCCCGGACTCGCCTGTTGGTGTCGAAAATCCTACGACTGCTGGCGATTATGACGCTTTCCTTCCAGACTACGACCTGGTCGCAACAAATGTCTTTCCTTTTGGTTTCCGGACGGTGGATGGATTCCACTCTGAATTGCGTCTCTACAAGCGGAAATGAGTGTGGACGCCATCTGCATCATCCCCGCTCGCGGTGGCAGTAAACGGATTCCAAACAAAAATATCCGCAGCTTCTTCGGACGGCCGTTGATTACATATGCGATAGAAACAGCGTTGAAATGCGAGTGTTTCTCGAACGTCATCGTATCTACAGATTCCCCAGAAATTGCAGATATTGCATCCGGAGCAGGAGCGGTAGTTCCGTCATTGCGGAGTAGTATAAACTCCACTGATACCGCATCCACAACCGACGTGATGAAGGAATCACTGGATTCCTTCGCTCCAGCATCAGACGCGAGTGATTCAATCGTCTGCTGCTTGTATCCCGCCGCAGTGCTGATTTCAAAAGATCATCTTCAGCAAGCAATACACGTCATGAGGTCTGATGTTGATCCGGACAGTGTGATGGCGGTTCAGGAGTTTCGGCATCCCCCCGAACGCGTCTTGAGAATGCAAAATGGCTGCATTGAGTTTTCTGATATGGTGAATCGGCATAAGCGGACTCAGGAATTAGAGCAGGCTTATCACGATGCCGGGCAGTTTTACTTTTTCCGTTCCGAAGTTCTCCGAAAAACCGGCACTATGCTGGGTGTCAAATGCGTGGCGATGATTCTCGAGCCATGGGAAGCCGTCGATTTGGATACCGAGTCGGATTGGAAATTCCTTGAGCGGATCTTTGCATCTTCAAGGGTAGAGGACTAGAATGGCACGGGTTCTGTTTCGCTGTGACGCCACGTCCGCAACCGGATTCGGGCACCTCGGAAGATGTCTCGGGTTGGCGGAAGGATTTAGAAACAAGGCTGTTGATGTCAGTTTTCTCGGGCACTTCACTGAGGATGCAAGATCACTGCTTGATGAGGCTGCGTTTGATTATTCGCAGATCGGATGCTCCGCTTGGACTGAGGACGACGTTCGAAAAGTCTCCGAGCACATCGATAAAGCTCTAATAGGTATTATCCTCGATAGCTATGAATTCTCCACATGTTGGCTGAAGGCGCTCGCAGAAAGTGGGGTGAATTTAGGAATAATCGACGATTTTGCGGCCCTAGAAAGTTATCGTCCATTCAAAGCGGTTTTGAACTTCCGCTTCGGGGTGCAATCGCTACTTACTTACTCAGGAATTGAGGCGGCTGCCGTCGCCATGGGTCCGACCTATTTCTGCCCAAGAGAAGCCCTAGTGAAGTTGAGAGCGCAAAAAGTCCGTAATCTAGGCGCACCGAAAAATATACTGATTGTCTTGGGGGGCGGCGATCTTTGGAGTCAGGCGATGAGGATCTATAATGCGCTGCGAGAAATCAACTCAATGCTCCAGCTAAGAGTGCTTGTCAACGATAGCCACAATCAGTCAGCGAAACTGGAGGTCGATCCTGGCGATTTTCCCAAGTTTCCAGCCAAGATGGAAGAGCACTATGGTTGGGCTGATGCCTGTATCTGCGGTGGGGGAGTTGTAAAATATGAGTGTGCATACCTCGGCTTGCCGGTCGCTATGTTTTCCCAGACCAAGGGGCAACAGGACGACTCGGATATTTTTTGCGAAGCCCAGCTTGGCTGGGATCTAACACCACATGGAGACCAGAGACAATGGAAGAGCCGCCTTCGAACGTTTGTAGAAGATTGTCATGTTTCGTATCCTAACCGTGTGGCTACCGTGTTTCCCGACGATTCAGTCTATCGAGCCACCGATCACTTTCTGACCCGCTGGGGTTATCAAACAAAAGCGTTTTCGGAACAAACACCTCAATGATCCTAGGGCTCGCACGAATAGCGTTAAGATAAGGGGAGAACCGGGAACTGCATTTTGAATCTATTGGATATCACTCTTTTCCAATACAGGTTCTCCCGCATCCGTTGCAGCCGAGCGATTTATTTTGGATAGTAATGCATCGAGTAAGTATGAACGAAGACATTAAAAAACACTACCAACAACTATTTGCCCAACATGGGGATAGTCCCGATGCCGTGCAATATTCTGACCGCATCACGCAATTCAAGCGTTTTGAAGTGCTATCACAAGTTGCACATAAGCTTAATTCAGTAGTAGATATTGGTTGTGGATTGGGGCACTTTTATGAATACCTTAAAGAAGGACAGCCTGATGTGAAATACCTTGGGCTAGACTTTGTGGATGAATTTATTGAAGCCAGTAAAACCAAGTATGCCGATAATGAGCGTACCAGCTTTAAGCAATTTGATTTAACCAAGGATGTAATACCAGCCGGATACGACTATGTTGTGTTGAGTGGTGTATTTAACAATAAGTCATCAAACAACAAAGAGTTTATGCTAAATGGCATAAACAGCATGTTCAATGCCTGCACAAAGGGCATTGCATTTAATGCCATGAGCACATATGTTGATTTTCAGGCAGACAATTTGTATTACACAGATCCATTGGAAATCTTTGATTATTGCAAACGCAACTTATCTAGAAAAGTGACCCTTCGCCATGATTACTTGGTAAAAGAGAATAGCATTCCATTTGAGTATTGCATATACGTGTATAAGTGTTTAAGCAACTTACACCAGCCGTGATGCAGCCCGCCCATTTACGCTCACCTGACCGAAATTGATTGTCGGTGACTTAATCTGGACAAATGAGCAAAAGTGTTTCTATATGCCAGCCGACCTACCTTCCCTGGCTGGGCTATTTTGAACTGATTGAAAAGGCTGACACGTTTGTCTTTCTCGATCATGTCCAGTTCGAAAAACAATCCTGGCAGTGTCGAAACCGTTTAAAGGGAAGTAACAGTGCGCCGTTTTGGATAACTATTCCTCTGGAGGCTCATGAGTCAAAAACGCCAATCAATGAAATTTACTTGGCAAAAAATAAGTCCAACTGGGCAAGGAAACATTTGCAGTCGATACGGATGGCGCTCTCACGGGCTCCATTTTTTGATGAAATCTTTCCTCATCTCGAAGAATGGCTTTCAAGTCCGCATGATCGCCTAGCCGATCTCACAATTGACGGGATATCGCGTTTCTGCAAATTGTTGGATATAGGAACTCCGCTTATTCGTTCGTCCACAATGGATGTCGATGGCTGTCGCAGTCCGCTCGTCATCGGTATTTTAAAGAATCTCGACGCGACCTGTTATAGAGCGAATCAAGGTTCAAAAGCGTATATGACCTTGGATGCACACCTCTTTGAAGCGGCTGGTATATCATGCGAGTATCAGGATTGGGAGCATCCGCAATACAAGCAGAACCAAGGGGAGTTTATCTCGCATCTAGCTTTTCCCGACGCGCTGTGTCATTTGGGATTGGATGAAGTAAAGAGTATATTGAAGGATTAACTATAATGAGCTCAGCAGTATTTCGAATTGGTCATCGTGAAATAACCGCCGATAAGCCGACGTATGTGATCGCGGAACTATCCGCGAACCATAACCAATCTTTTTCTGATGCGCGCGAGTTGGTCAAGGTTGCCTACGAAGTCGGTGCAGATGCCGTAAAGCTTCAAACCTATACTGCTGACACACTCACCTTGAATTGTCGGAATGCGTATTTCCAGATTGGTGAAGCTACTGTATGGAAGGGAAAGAATCTCTATGATATTTACAGTGAGGCCTACACACCTTGGGAATGGCAGGCCACTCTTAAGAAGGATGCTGAGGAGTTAGGAATGCATTGCTTCTCCAGTCCATTCGATTTTACTGCAGTGGAATTTCTAGAGCAAATAAACGTTCCTGCTTATAAAATAGCTTCTTTCGAGATGGTTGACATCGCCTTGATTGAGAAGGTGGCATCAACCGGCAAACCCACGATTATGTCCACTGGTATGGCAACTCAGGCAGAGATATTAGAAGCCGTTCAGACATTTAGAAAAGCCGGTGGCGGAGATTTGGCACTGTTAAAATGCACCAGTTCGTATCCCGCGCCTCCGGAGGAGATGAATCTTCGAACAATATCAGATATGTCTGAACGCTTCGGAGTGGTGGCTGGTCTTTCTGATCACTCGATGGACACGGCCGTCGCGGTAACTGCTGTCGCTTTGGGCGCGCGGATCATTGAGAAACACATCACTTTGACCCGTTCAGTTGACGGGCCTGATTCGTCATTCTCACTAGAACCAGATGAGTTTAGAGAGATGATAGCGGCCATTCGAACGTGTGAGAAAGCCATGGGACAGGTGCAATATACCCCAACGGAACGGGAGATGATTACCCGACGGTTCCGGCGGTCACTGTTTGTCGTTCGGCACATAAAGGCGGGCGAGAAATTTGATGAGGCGAATATCCGCTCGATTCGACCAGGTGACGGGCTGCACACCCGATATCTGCGCGAAGTAATCGGATCTCGTGCGGTCGTTGATATTGAACCTGGTGATCCCCTGAGCCTTGAACACTTGGAGGCTCAGGTACGGACGAATATTGGCCCTGCTCCCGGTGCCGAGTAACCTTTAGAGCGTGGTGTAGCTATACAAATTTGTAGTACTGCCACTTTCGGATTAGATATGAGCGAAACAAACGATACCGTTCGTTGGGATACCTGGAACAGTGCAGGTGGGCCCAAATACCCACATGATAAGGTGATACAATTTTTGTTTCGCCGCTATCCTGATCCACAAATCCGAATGCACCGTGACGTGCTGGATTTGGGTTGTGGCAGCGGCGTGCATATGAGGTTCCTTACCCGAGAGGGGTTCCGGGCGCATGGCCGCGATATCTCACCGGTCGCCATTAGGAATACACTGCAATCCTTGACTGCGGCGGGGCTGGAGGCTGCTAGTCTCGCGGTAGGATCGGTTGACCAAATTGATGCATCCGACGAGAGCTTTGACGCTATTGTATGCATAGGAGTATTGGACTGTGCAGGGCCCGCTCGATTGTCGGCGGCGTTGGGAGAAATAGTCCGCGTCCTGAGACCCGGTGGTTCTGCACTCGCAGTGTTCGCCTCGGATAAAGACTTCCGCTGTCAAGGTGCTAACCCTCTGGAGATTCATGGCTTTTCAGATGATGAAGTCAAAGATGCGGTTTCCGCGGCCTGTGCAAACGCAAAAGCTGTGTGGACCGATCGATTCATCACCACCTACGAGAATATGAAAATTCAGCAAAACGAGCATTTGTTGACCATTATCAAATAGGCGAGTGACGCGTGCCTCCAGTCTTTCTCACACGGTGGGACCGCACCGCGGTATCAAGAAAACTATGTAACCAAAAAGATCCCGGATCTTCACTCATGAAGCTGCCCACTTCGGGGGCTCGGCGAATCTTTTGAAAACCTTGTTCTCCTGCGAATATGCAGAATAAAAAAGTTGTTTTTTCATGCCTCTATCCGATGTGGCACTATCACTATGTGACCGAGTTGAATCTAATTCAACGGCATTTGGATGTTGGCGATGAAGTGTTCATAATGGAATGCAACGAGTCACTGTTAGCCTGTGAATGCAACAAGAGCCATGAATTGCACCATTGTTTACGATGCATTGGGATCCGGCAGGATGGTGTCGCTGCCTTGGAAGGAACCAAAAAGGCAATCTTGTTCGATGACTCAAAGCGATACACCGAAGAAGCAAAGCTCTTCTATCAAGGGCTCTCATCACTTTCGGATCTGAAACAACTCAAATACGAGAAATTTGACGTGGGATCTGCCGTTTTTTCCAGTTTGGTAGACCACTCGCAGAACACGAATCCAAGTATTCTTGAGTTTCGTGAACTGATCATTAAATTGATTGCGGATGCAATTAATAGTTATAGAAATTTCGATGCATGGTTAAAGCTCAATAAGCCAGATGAAGTTTACATCTTTAATGGTAGATATGCAGTCGCCAGAGGATTGCTGCGTGCCTGCGAGCACAATGAGGTTCATTTCTACACTCACGAACGAACCGGGAATCTGAACAAGGTTCAGCTTTTTTCAGGTGGCTTTCCCCATGATCCAAGGTTTTACCCCGTTATGGCTCGAAAGTTTTGGGAGCAACACAGTGGAGACCCTGAGTTTCTTGCGGAAGGCGCTGAATTTTTTGAGGAGCGTCCACGAGGGAAGTTAACGGGGTGGCAGCCATTTATTGGACAACAAACGCCAGACTTGCTTCCGGCGGGTTTCGATCCGACGAAAAGGAACGTGGCCGTTTTTGGCTCGTCCGAAAGTGAGATGCTCGCAATTGAGGGACTCATGGAGGGCGTTCAGTTCCCGGATCAATTGAAAGTATACTCGGCATTCTTTTCGCTTGCACTGCAACGCTGCCCTGAACTGTTCTTTTATTTGAGGCTGCATCCAAATTCCACGACGGAGGGAAACCGGTGGTGGGAGGAACCGATGTTGGTGGATCTGCCGAATCTAAGCATTATCCAGCCTGGCTCGGATATATCAAGTTACGCGCTTCTTCGCGAATGCGAGAAGGCAGTCGGTCTCACCACCACAATGTGCTTGGAGGCAACCTATTGGGGGAAACCTTCGATTGTGTTGGGCCCAACTTTCTATTCGGGGATTGATGCGGTTTATGAACCCCGCACTCTGGAGGAGGCTTGTGATCTTGTAGCTGAATTTGGACTTCCGCCAAAAGCGAAGGACAATGCTATTATGTATGGTGCATTTTCGCGTTGCTACGGTGATCAACTACAACACTCAAATCCGAGAAATTACTATACACTAGATTTCAAAGGTAAAATTTTGGAAGCGAGAGCTGAAATTCATTCGTGGCTGGGGGAATGCGAAAAGCGACCACCCGCGACAGGAATGAGAAAATGGATTCAAGATCGGAATGATCGGCGTAGATATCAAGCGATTTGGGATCAATTTGAAGGATGGTTCGCACAAACGCCAAAGCCGCGGAATTCTGACGAATTGGGCAAGGCAAGTCCGTAGGCAAAAATATTTTGGCGGAGCAGCAGCCCAAATATGGTATCAAGTTCCTCGGCGAGCAGGCAATAGTGATTGAAATTAGCGGCGTTCTAGAATTATAATTCTCACCCGCAGACATCCGATTCTTTGTTTAACATTTCTCTAAAATCAGAAAATTATAAGGCGTCGCGGATATGTTCGAATGCGAAACTCTGGCGGACATTCTGCCGCAATACCCCCATCGGCTTTGAAGCTCAAATTCCTCAATTTATGAACCTTTCAGATTGGCGTCAGTCACTCTACCGGACACCTGTAGGTATGTATGTCAGATTCGTGGGCATTCCGTTTCGTTTAAATCAAAATGCCAATTACTACACGCTTCAGGTCAGGGGACAAACCCTTGGAGCACGCCGAGAGATCCACGAATGGCTCGGTGAGTGCGAAAGCAGCCCTGCGGTCAAGGGTTGGAGGCGACGTCTGCAGGATTTAAAAAGCCGCCGGAAGTTTAGAGATTTTTGGAAGCAGTGCGCTGGGTGGTTTGCCAACTTCGGGAGGTCGTGTGAGACGAACTGCTGATTTCAATCATAAGTATCCTAGGAAAACTGAGCAGTTTGCCTCTGACAGCGATGCTGTGTGGAGGGAACTTTTCTGTGGATTTACACCTGATGAAAGCGTTCGGTTATTACCGACTGCACGCGTGGTCACCATGGGGTCATGCTTTGCGCTCAATGTAGCAAACAGTCTCCGTAGATTGGGAGTTGCGGCGGAAAGTCATCGTATCCACGAGGAAGCCAATTCTCCTCAGGCCAATGCCTACCTTTTGGATTTTCTTCTTAATGGATCACGGTCGAAATACAGATCGTATTTCGAGGACGAAATATCGGAGGCCAATCGTGAACAGTTTAAGACATCGATAGCCGCTGCGGACATTTTTGTGATGACTCTTGGGGTTGGGATTTCCTGCTTTGATCGGAAGAGTAAGCGACTTGTTTTACGGCCAAACAGTCGTGAGGCGTCTGATAGCGTTTGGAAACTGGCTGCCCCTGATGAAATTCTAAAGTCAATTTCAACGGTTATAAAGATCTTGCGGCTGTTGCGGAAGCATATTCCGGTTGTAGTGACAGTATCCCCTGTGCCCCTTTATCGAAGTTTTTTGACACCATCGGCTCTTGTGGATGATTGCATGTCGAAAGCGGCGTTGCGCTCGGCAGTTCCGTCCATCATAGAGCGCAATGAAGGAGTTTACTACTGGCCATCATTTGAGCTTTTCAGGTGGTTTGGGTCACATATTGGCCCCGCTTTCGGTGAGGACGATTCCCTGCCGCGTCATCCAAACTCAAAGTTGGTGGAACTTGCAGTCGATTCGTTTATTAGAGCATTTTTCGTAGAGCGCCCTGAGTCAGCTGGGGGTGATGAACCACAGCCTGAGGTGGTGCTAATTTCCGACCTGCTAGCGTAATTCCGACTAGGGATGGAAGATACACCGATGCTCCTTCTCGCTTTCAAGCGCCGCGGCTGTTTGGCGGAGTTGGTTGATGCAGCAAAATTGGTGGTCTCAATACGCCAGACCCTTCAAACTTGGATCTCGGGAAAGAAACCGATCGTTCGTTTCAGCTTTTAATCAGTTTGTATGGGAGCAATTCATTTTTCTTTTGACCCTGCCCTTGCCCGTCTCATTCGGGATGAATTGGGGATTGGTGTCTTTGTGGAAACGGGAACGTTTCAAGGCGACACCGCCTTTGCCATGGCTTCCGAATTTCGCAGAGTCATCACGATTGAGCTGGGAATCGAATTGGCCGAACGTGCCAGGGAGCGATTTTCCGACCAGTCGGAAGTGCGCGTGTTTCAAGGGGAATCACCAGATGTGCTCGAAAAACTACAAGCTGAATTATCGGGTCAGGCGGTTCTCTACTGGCTGGATGCGCATTGGTGCTCGGCAGATTCAACCGCAGGGTTCGAGTCGCAGTGCCCGCTTTTGGAGGAGTTGGGAGCCATCGGGACGCTGCGGGAAGATAGTGCTGTTCTGATCGACGACGCCAGACTTTTTCTGACCGCTCCTCCCGCTCCTCACGAAATTTCTAACTGGCCTACCTTTGACGAACTCCTGCTGCGTATTCGCGAGGTTGCGCCCGCCCATGAGATTTCAGTCACCAACGACGTCATCATCGTTGCTCCGTCGAAGGTGAGATCCAGCATCCAGGCGTTCGCCCAAGAACACGGACATGACTTGTTGCGACTGGTCTCCGACGCGAGGGATAAAGAGGAGCTTGGGCGCTGCCACCGCGAGGCGGAGGCATATGCGAAATCGTTAAAGTCGATTTGCGATGAGCGCCAGACAGTGATCGATCAACTGAGCGCACGGATTGCCGAGTTGGAGCTCGCACTGGCGGACGCGAAGGCAAATGCTCGACCGGAGAAAAATGCCTGGCTCAAGTCATTTCTTTTGCGCAAGTGAGCATGCCACCTGTTTTATTGCTGCTGTTTAATCGTCCCGATTTGACGAGAGGGTTGGTGGAATCGCTGCGGATTGTTCGTCCCGGGGAGCTGTATGTGGCCGTGGACGGGCCGCGGGAAGGTGTCCCGGGTGACAGAGAAAAAGTGGAAGAGGTCCGCAAAATTGCGGAGGAGGAGATCGACTGGCCTTGTCGCAAGCATTGGCTGGTCCGAAGTGAAAACCTAGGCTGCGGCGTAGGCGTGAGCAGTGCGATATCATGGTTTTTCCAACAAGTCGAACAGGGTATAATTCTGGAGGACGACTGCCACCCAGATCCGTCGTTTTTCGGCTTCTGCCAAGCAATGCTCGAACGTTATTCGGACGACAACCGTGTCGCAATGATTTCGGGAACCAGCCTTTTGCCCGACGGCGTGATCCTGGAACGACCATATTACTTTTCCAAGTATACGGGGATTTGGGGGTGGGCTTCGTGGCGGAGAATGTGGGAGTGCTACGCCTACGATCTCTATGGATCTTCCGCAAAGGACTGGGAGGCGATTGTTGAGAAGAATAATCCCGATCCGCTCGAGCGGGAATACTGGATGCACTTTCTCCACTCCATGCTGGCAGGGGAAATCGACACTTGGGACTTCCAAGTCCAGTTTGCGAAGTGGAAAAGCGGTGGGTTGACCATTACCCCGGGCCGGAACCTCGTTGAAAACCGAGGGTTTCGTCCGGACGCAACCCATACGCAGACTGATTTGTCTATTGGCAAACGGAAGGCTGCCAGCATGCCCGGCCCTTATCCAAGCCAACCAGTCGGGCAGGATTCCGAGGTGGATCGGTTGACATTTCTGCAGAGACTTCTCATTTCCCCGGAGTTTGCCTCCCATTTGCTGCTCAAGAGTAACGAGCGGCTGCAGCAGTCCGGCGCCGGTGCGGAGGCGAGTCGGGAAGATCAGCCCCCTCGCGGCCCTTCGCCGGCGGAAGTGGCGGAAATCAAGGAGACTTTGGAGATTCTGCGTGGCGAGAATCAAACACTTGTGCAGGCGCTCACTGCGGCACGTCGAGAGATGGAGTGCTACTATGGCGTTACCGGTGCTTGGCGCTGCCTGCGAAAATTGCTTTCCCCATAGTGAGGTGACGACATGCTGCTCCTCGCGCGCATACTTTCTCTTGCGGCGCGACGTCTGAAATTCATCTAAGTGCCCGATTGGCGACTGATTTAAACATGAAACCTCCGCTGCCCGTTACTATCGTATTGCCGATACTCAATTGTGGAGACAAACTCGGAGCACATCTTGACCAATTGGCCGAGGTTCTTTCAAACGTGCAGGCCGTTGTGGTTGTTGACTCCCATTCGGAGGACGGGTCGCTTGATCTTGCAAAGGAAAAAATCTCACATCCTCGGGTGGAATTTCTCACCGTTCCTCGCGGCCTGTATGCGGCATGGAACGCAGGCATCTCCACCGCGCGCACCCCTTATGTCTCGATTTCCACAATCGGAGATGGGATTTCGTTGGTTGGAATTCAGCATTTGGTGGAGGTCGCTGAGGCGTTCTCGGCGGATGTTGTCATTTCGCCGCCCCGGTGTGTTGGGTCCGGTGGCGTCAAAGCCGAATCCCGTCGCTTCCCGATTCACCAATTGCTCGACGTTGGTGGCATCGTTGCCCCGGTGCTTTTGCCGCCGTGGTTGGCCTATACGTTGGCAACCGGTTTTTCGATCGAATCGTTGCTCGGCAGCAGCGCCGGAAATATCTACCGATCCTCCCTGCTGCAGGCCTGCCCGTTTCCGACTGAGTTTGGGAAAGCCGGAGACACCGCGTGGTTCCGGCGCGTCGTATTGGAGTCCCGCGTGGTGATCACTCCACAAGTCGTTGCAAATTTTCTCCTCGATCAGGATCATGGAGTCAAAGCCCAAGGTGACGTCTCCGATTTGCTTGAAAAACTCAATGCTGTCTCAAACCTCGCTCTGGATAAATGGCAGCCGTCGAACTCGGAAGATGTGGTTCCTCTCAGAATTCTGAATCAATGGAGGACGTTGGCCGGCATATCTCCCGAACAGACGCTTGATGCGGTGCGACATCTGGAGGGAATTGCCGCGACGAATGAACAACAATTGGCGTATATCAAAGACCTCGAAGCTGAAATCTCCAAGATGCGTGAGGTGATGCAGATGCTCGACACGACGTGCGCGGCGCGTGAACGTCAGATTGAGCAATTGGCCGCAGTGTCGGGATGGGGCTTGATTCGAAGCGGTATTTTGAAATGTTTTGGCAAGCGATAAGTCGTCGTCTCTGCGAATACGCTGGGCCGCACACGGGACGCAATCAGCGCTTTAAGGAGCTTGTTTTCGGGAATGTTTAATTTTTTCAACCGTGGGTGCGAGACACCATTTGTGTTCCACCATATCCCAAAATGTGGAGGCACATCATTGGTGCGCAGTTTTTACACTTGGTTTAGCGTGGTCAATGATTACGACAGCACATTTGCGACGTTCGATGAATATTGTCGTTTGCCAGTTGATGAGAATTATCTAAACGCCGGACTGTTGATGACCGGGCACTGGAACCGGCCAGGTATTCATCTTCGGGATCGATATCCTCAGATTTGGAATGGTCGTCGTCGATATTTGTTGACCATGGTCAGGGAGCCTTTGGATCTGCAATTATCTCTTTATCGCTATTCTAAGAACGAGCCCAAACTGGCGGCCATGTCCCAAGAGGATTTCTTGGATTTACGAACAAATTATCTTTCCGAGCAATTTGGGTGTGATGCGACGAATTACAAAGCCGTTCTGAATAAATACTCCCAGATCGGTTTTTTTGACGATCTGCAAGGTATGTTGAATGATTTTGCGGCGAAGTCTCTGACACATCTCAAGAGCCAACCGCTGACCACAACGACGCGACGCGCAATTCGAAACTTTGAGCGGTGTTCGGTCCCAGAGCTACCGCATCTCAATCGCACGGCCCCAGAAGTTAGCGAAGTCGATGCGAAGGTCATTACGAAATTCCGGGAGAGAAATGCCTTGGACTACGACATTTATGAGTATGCCTGTTCGTTAACTGGTAAGCTTGGCGCTTTCATAAACAGCAGATAAACGTCTCCTCTTTCTTGAGCAAATCATCCCGCAATATAAACTTACGAGTTCCGGCGATACTGGTAATCGTTTCGATTGTTATTACCTTGGTTGCACTCGCATGGTCGGGTGAGCGGGGGCGTTTGCAGTATGAAGTCGACTACGAGGATGTCATTACGCACATCGATGGTCTGAAGCGCTGGAGGAATCTTACTGAGGGCGGAGTAGGGGAGCTGATCGCAGAGTATATCAACACCCCGCCGCACGCGCCGCTGCACAGTCTTATGGCTGCGACGGCGTTCGCTCTAATGGGTCCTCAGGATTGGGCTCCCTACGCCCTAAGCGGGGTGCTGGTGTTCTTTTTCCTGCTGCTTGTGTGGAGGGAGACAAAGCGGTTTGGCAGGGCAGGTGCGGCGCTGGCGCTTGCAGGTGCAGTTTTTGTCCCGGTCGTTTACCAATCTGTCCATCAGTTCCGCCCGGATTTCCCGTGTGCCCTGGCGATGTTGTGGGCCATGGTTGTATTTCCGCGGTGGGGTGCGAAGGACTTTGGCCGCATGGCTGCGATCTCAGGTGCATTGTTTGGACTGGCTTTGCTGGCGAAGCCACCATTTTTCCCATACACGCTGGCGATGGGATTCCTGCCGTGGTTGCTGGCAGTGCTTGGTGGAGTGGCTGCAACACGAGCGATATGGCCTGTCATCGGCAAAACATGGCCGTTTTTTGTTGGCTGTGCATTGGTCGCCGGACCGCACTACCTCATCGCATGGCGACACATCCTCGAATACATCCAGTTCAACCAGTTTGGCGACAGTGCGCACGTTTGGAAAATGACGGGAGGGCTGGATTTTCAGCTGGTCTATCACTTTGCCGGTTACAGCGGACAGATTATGTTCGGCAATGCGGTCTGGGTCCTTCTCGCGCTGGCGCTGGGTGGGTTGATTATCGCGGTGATCAAGTATTCGAGTGAGCCAGACACCGCGCGGCGCCTGGGTCGATTGCTGGGATTGACGCTTTGGGCATGGGTGTTCATCGCATGGAATCCACACATGAATCCATTTTTTGGACTCACGTTTCAATACGCTCTGGTTCTGTCTGCGATGGCGACCGTGGCATGGGCTACAAAGCTGGCGTTGGGAGCCTCTTTTCCTGCGCGCGCTGGAGTTTTGATTCCAGTTACTGCGGTTGGGGCATTGGCAGTGACTGCGTTTCCAATGATTGATTATCGTCCGGAATACACGAATGCACCTGTAAAAACGCGCGAGTTTGCGCGAGAGATCCCGCGTGATGTCCTCAATGCTTTTGAAAAATGGAGGGAGTATTCCGACAGCGGTTACACCATGCTATCGACCTACGGACTCGTTTCCTCCCACCGGTTGCAGTGGATGGCAAACAAGGCACGTCAAGACTTTCAATTTCACACGGTGCCTTACTGGGACGTTGATCGTCAGGTCGAATTGATTGACCCCGAGAGTAAAGGTAAACATCGCGTGGACTTCGCCTTTATGGCCGAGCCTGGGGCTCTTGGCGTTTACGAGGATCTTCCGAATTCCGATACCACGGGCGATTTATTGCGATGGATCCAGTCTCAGCCTGACTACACGTTAGTAGAGTCGTTCCCCACGCCTTCGGGACAATCATACCATCTCTTTATGGCTCTTCCTAACTTCGCTAGTTTCCGTTCCGTCGGCGGCTTGGCTAAAAAAACGGCTCCGCTTCCAATGCCGGGCTCACCGGTGGTCATGGGCGCGCTGGGCCAGCACGTCGAACTGACATACGATTCGCCTACGGAGGGAAACGCTCGACTCGAGTTGGCTCTGCGCGGACAGCCCCCGGCAACGACCCTGTCGGTGATGGTTGACGGGCAACTCGTGAGCGACGTCCCGATCGTTCGCGACGCGGATTTTCCGAAATCCGAATTGATCCTTCCGCTGCGTAAGGGAATCAATCAAATCGCATTTTTTATCAAATCCGCCGAAGGCAATCCCATATCCAAACCACAGGTCCAATTTCGAACAATCCGAATCACTCCAGCTGGAGACACCTCTCCAATGCAGGATATCCTGCGCAAGGCGCGGGAGTAAAAACCTCAATTTGCACAAGTATGAAGTTCAGCATCGTTACCCCATCCTTCAATCAGAGTGCCTTTCTTGAAACCACGCTGCAGAGTGTGCTTTCGCAGAGTGGAGTAGAGCTGGAATACATCGTTGTCGATGGGGGATCTACCGACGGAAGCGCAGAAATCATCCAAAAGTATTCGGATCGTCTGGCGTGGTGGTGCAGTGAGCCCGATGGGGGCCAATACGCTGCGATCAATAAGGGATTCCAACAAGCCACGGGTGATGTGTTTGCATGGTTAAACTCGTCCGACATTTACCTTCCATGGACGTTTCGGACTGCAGCCACGGTGTTCGAGCAGTATCCAGAGGTGGATTGGATCGCATCAATGCACAAACTTTGCATCGGCGAGAAAACGGAGTTCGCTGGATATCAGAAAGTCCCGGGATTTTCGCGGAATGCATTTGTGCAAGGCCTTCATGGGAGTCGCGAAAATCCTAATTTCATTCAGCAGGAGACATGCTTTTGGCGCCGCTCGCTCTGGGAAAAAGCCGGGGGAGCGATTCCATCGGACTACCGTTACGCCGCCGACTTTCATCTCTGGGCAAAGTTTTTTGAGCACTCCCCGTTGACAGGAATCGAGTGCCCGCTGGCGGGATTCCGGTTTCATGGTGATCAGCGCAGTGCGGCTTCGGGATATCTGGCGGAAGTCGATCATTTGCTTGCAAAACTGCGTGCGGAGAATGCCGAGCCACCCCATAACAGACGCATGCCTGTCGCATACCTCGATCCTGCTCCACTGCCGGTCCTGGGAGAGTCCTCCGCGATTGGCGAAAAGTGGAAGCTCAACGTGATGGATAACGACAACTTTATTTTTGAGGTGGACGATGCAGAGGTTGCGCTCAGGATGAAGGAGGAAGTTATTCAAAATCTCAGCTCGGTCGCTACCGAGCGGCTTTCATGTATTGAGGACATGAAACGTGCCGTGGATGACCTTCAAAAAAAGGCGGATCTCAAATATCAGCTGAAAACCACGTTTCAAAGTTACCTCAAGCGTATCGTTGGCTCCAAATGAGTGATCCGGTCAACCATCATCCGACAATCGCGAGGGCGATACCAGAAAACGCCAAGTTGCCTCCGTGCCTTAGTGTGATCATGCCTGTCTATAACGAGGCGAGCACGGTCGAGGAGGTGATTTTCACGGTTTTGAGGCAGCCAATGACGGCTGAGCTCATCGTCGTGGATGATGCCTCGACGGACGGCACGATGGCCGTGTTAGAGCGCGTCGCAGCGAACCATCCACGGGTGCGATTGTTTAAGCATCCGCAGAACCAGGGAAAAGGTGCCGCGCTCCGCACGGGCATTCGCGAGGCGACCGCCGAGATCGTGATCATCCAAGATGCAGATCTGGAATATGACCCGGCGGAGTATCCGATTTTGCTGAAGCCGATTCTTTCGGGTCGGGCGGACGTGGTTTTCGGATCACGGTTCATTGGATCGCAGGAGCACCGGGTCCTCTATTTTTGGCATTCGGTTGGGAACCGCTTCCTCACATTGCTTTCGAATATGTTCACCAATTTGAATCTCACGGACATGGAGACGTGTTACAAAGCGTTCCGCCGCGAGGTGATTCAAGCGGTTGAGATCAAAGAAAACCGCTTTGGTTTTGAGCCGGAGATCACTGCAAAAGTTGCGAGGCGCGGATGCCGGATTTACGAGGTTGCGATTTCCTATTACGGGCGAACCTACGCCGAAGGAAAAAAGATCAATTGGAAGGACGGCGTTCGCGCGATTTGGTGTATCGTCAAATACGGGACACTGGGCTGATTTCGAGGAGTCTGCTTTATTCATGATTCCGTTGACGTTACTCTCAATAGTTATCCCGGCACGCGACGAGGAAGGTTGTGTGGCTTCGACGGTGGAGCATCTGCACTTGGAGCTGAAGCTTCGGGGCGTGCCGCATGAGATCGTCGTGGTGGACGATGGAAGCTGCGACCGCACGTGGGAGATCCTGTGTGAGGAGCGTGAAAAGTTCGCCGAAGTAAAGCCGGTGCAAAACCCGGGACCTCATGGATTTGGCCGGGCGATTACCTACGGATTGGATCACTCGACCGGTGATGCCGTGGTTATCATGATGGCGGACGAATCGGATGATTGCCGCGATGTGGTTCGATATTGGGAGGCCTTGAATGCGGGAGCGGATTGTGTGTTTGGCAGCCGGTTTGTGAAGGGCGGGGGAGTGATTGATTATCCCAAGGTCAAGCTCCTGTTGAATCGAGGGGCCAATTTGTTTATCCAAATCCTCTTCCGGCATGGCCTCAACGATACGACCAACGCCTTTAAGGCGTATCGGCGCACCGTGATTGATGGAATCCGCCCGATCCTCTCACCGCATTTTAACATCACGGTTGAGCTTCCACTGAAGGCGATTGTCAGAGGGTATTCTTTTACCACCATCCCAATCACATGGCGCAATCGCAGACATGGAGTGGCAAAATTGAAAATCCGCGAAATGGGCAGCCGATACCTATTCATTTGCCTTTACGTATGGTTGGAGAAGTATTTCAGCCGGGGAGATTACCGGAAAAAATCAGATCACCAATAGGCCCCACTAGAGCCGCTCGAAACATTCCGAGTCAGTCAATCAGCCGCCATTTTTGAGGCGGCTGTTTTCGTTTTTGAGAACATCGATATAGTCGCGCAACCGTCCGGTTTCCTCGGAGAGTTGGGATTGCAACGACGTGATGTAGCCGGACATCTCATGCATCTGCCCGATCATGCGAATCGATTTTCGGTATTCCTCGATGCAGGACAGGAGGGTTTCGGGCGCAAGGGCGTCCGAGATCGATGCAATCGCAGAAGTCTGGCGGGCGTAGCCACGCGCAGTGGCCGATTCACCGTGAACGAGATCGAATAATGCAGCCTCGTCGGGAAGCATGTCTCCGTTCGGTGCGATGTCGGTGTGTTGCACGGCCTCCAGTTGAGCCGCCGAGATCACTGCCGGCGACCCGAGTATCGGCGAGACAGAGTCTATCAGCGACTCCGGATCCGAGATAAACTGCTCGATCGTGATGAATTTCCCGTTCGCTTGCTCTGAGCGAGACTGCCAATTCTGAAAATGTCCGGTCCAGTCGCCATACATGTGGTGCCCTAGAATGGTTCTGGAAAGCGATGTCTGCGTCTTGCCTTGCAGATTCTGATTGTAAAAAGTCCGAATTGCCCGGCTGCCCTCGCGCGAGATGTAGACGAATGGGATCGCATCCGTGGGCGGCATGCGCGTGCGCGCCAAGACAAGACGATCAGACTCGACCGCACGCTCGTAGAATTTTCTCCAACTTCCCTTCGCAGATTTTTGGCCTAGCTGCGTCGCAATTTGGTCAGCGGGCAATGAAGACTGATCCGCGATTTCGGCTTCATACCAAGGGATACCGAAGCGCTGATGTAGGACTTGAAGAAACAGGTAGTCCAAAGAACCCGGATAAGACGCAATCCAAACTAACATGACATAATCGACGGTATTTGGAAGTCGGGTTGGGTCAATGCTCGATTGCTGTGCGCGCCGGCCGCGTCGGTTTTGCTCCATCCACAATAAGGCATATCTCACCCTTCGGAGGGTGCGCTTCGTAGTGCGCAGCAAGATCCGTCGGCAATCCATGGCGGAACTCCTCAAACTTTTTCGATAGTTCGCGCGCCACGCAAACCTTGTGCTCTGGCGAAATCTTCTCAAGCACCCGGAGCGACTTTACCAACCGGTAGGGAGATTCATAAAATACGGTGGGCTCGTCGCGCTGAATCGCCGACGTGATCTCACGCTCCCGCTGCCCGGACTTCACCGGCAAAAATCCCCGAAAAACGAATTCACCAGTCCCCAATCCCGAGCCGACGATGGCCAGCACCACGGCGCATGCACCGGGTAAAACTGTGTAGCCGATTCCTGCTTGTACACATGATCGAATCAAGCGCGCCCCGGGGTCCGAAATTCCAGGCGTGCCGGCATCTGTGATCACCGCGATCGACTGTCCAGCGGTCAACTTTTCTATCAGCTCGCAGGTGCGCGACGCTTCATTGTGCTGGTGAAAACTAATCATCGGCTTGGAGATGCCGAGATGCTTTAGCAGCATTCCCGAGTGTCGGGTGTCTTCCGCTGCAATCAGGTCCACTTCACCGAGCACGCGGATTGCTCGAAGGGTGATGTCATCGAGGTTTCCAATGGGCGTTGGAACGATGAACAACACGCCAGATCAGAACCCCTCCGAGATATTGGCAGTCAGGATTTTGGAGAACTCGTCGAACGCAGTGACGATCGCCTGACGCTCGTCCGTTTGGATATCTGCGTTGCTGAAGAACGACGTGGTTGTCAGGAGGCGGCCCCGGGTGAGGATAACTCCCGTTACGCGATCGATGAGTTCGTAGCGTACCTCGATTTCCAAGAGGTATTCTTCGGTGGCGAGCACGTTATTGAGGACGGGCCGTGCCTGCCGGCGTTTTGCCTTAACCAAGGTGCAATACAAAATCGCGTCCGCTTTGTTGTCCGAAATGATTTCAAAGGTTCCGTCCTTCTGAAATGTCTTGATGAGCGTGTCGGCCATCAGCACCTCGATTCGCGGCTCAAGGGTGTTGTTTTTAAAGGTCGGGATTGCCAGTGTTTTGACGTCGCGCAGATACCCTGGTTTCACGGGGCCGAGGGTGTATCCGCATCCCGTGAGTAGGACGGCTGAGATAGCGACAAAAATTGCAGCAAATGCGGTCTTCATTCGGTGGGTAACTCAGGTTCGACCGCCGGGAGTGGGCGGATATCGTCCACGCTGGTTCGCATCCGGGGGCGCAAATCGCTTGGTAATTCGTCCGGCACGATGTCGCGGGTTGGGGGACCGGAAAAGTCTGCCAGCGCGGAGGTTTCGACTTGGGCTTGAAGTCGGCGTCGGGTGGCTAGTTTCTCACCGGTTTCGGCGCGTTCCGGACCCGTGCGTAATGCCTCGTCGCCATGCTCGCTGCGCAACTCCTCGATGCGCATTTTTGCGATTTTTGCATCCTCGGTGTCCGGTTGGCGGCGGATCACGTCGTTGTAGTAAATCACAGCCGCCCGCAAATCCCGGCTGAACTCATAAAATTTCGCAATGCGGAAAATATCGCCCGATTCTTTGTTTGCGATTTGGGTGAGATTCTCTCTCGCTTGAGGGGCCTTTTCACTATTTGGAAACTCAATGAGGAAGTCTTCGAACGTGTTTTTTGCAGAAATGATGGCGGACAAATCCTGTGACTGTTCGGCAAATCCGATGCGCATGTAAACGTAGCCGATTTGATACATCGCGTCGTCGACCACATCGCTGTTCGGGTAGGTGTCCATGACAGCTTGGTAGGCGGCAATCGCCTCGAAAGGCTTGCTGTCTTTTTCGGATGCCAATCCAAGGTTAAACTGAGCCACCGGGGCGTATTTACTGAATGGTGCACTTCCGAGAATTGCCCGATACATCTCCTGCGCGCGGGTTGCGGTGCTGCCGAAAGAAATGCCCAAGACCGTTTGTGGTTTGCCTTCGAGGAACCGGTTGGCGATGTTGACCTGCGCGGAGACTGCGCGTTCGAAATTCGGAGTGTCCGGGTAATTTGTTACAAGCGCTTGGTATGCGTTAAACGCACGGGACATGTTCCCGGTGGATTCGAGCAGTTCAGCCACGCGGTATTGCGCTTCCGCCGCAGGTTTGGCGAGCGGGAAGCGTTTGATTGCCCGGCGGTAGGCCGAGATGGCATCCCCGGTGCGGCCTTGTTCGTCCAGCACGCGCGCGGCAGCAAAGGCGGCGTTTTCCTCTTCGGTGGTGTCGATAGCAGCTTCCTCAGCGGGTGGCGCGACCACTTGGCCATGAGCCAGCGGGACGACGAGGGCGACAAATGCGAATCCGGCCGCAGTAATCGACGCGAGCAATTTGCCGGTGGGGCCGCATAATCTATGTGTCTCGGATCCGCGAAGCATGGAAATTGAAAACGTATTGGGTCAGTCCAAACCCGTCAAGGGTGTGGTGGAATCTAATGAAAATTCGGTGGCCGTGCCCCCCGTCAGGCTCAGATAAAAAAACCGGCGGCTGGATCGTGTTCGGATATGAACGCGGAACCCGCCGCCGGTTTAGAGGATTTTTTGCTAGTGCGTGAGCACTGGTGCTTACTCGGCCGGAGCGTCGGTCGTGGGCGCCGGTGATTTCTTCACCGCTTTGGCTTTTGGCTTAGGTTCTTTTGCTGCGGCGACGGGTGTCACTTCGGCTTCAACGACGGCCATGTCAACCCACTCGATGAATGCCATCGGAGCGGAGTCGCTTTGTCTGGGTCCAAGCTTAATGATGCGTGTGTATCCGCCATTGCGGGTGGCCGCGCGAGGCGCCACTTCAGCGAATAGCTTTTTCACGGCATCTTTGTGCCCCAAGTATGATGCTGCAGTCCGGCGGGCATGGAGGTCCCCCTTCTTGCCGAGTGTTACCATTTTTTCGGCAAACGGCCGGACGGCCTTGGCCTTGGCAAGCGTGGTTTTGATACGGGAGTGCTCGATCAGGCTAACTACCTGATTGGCAAGCAATGCGTCGCGGTGTGCGGTGGAACGGCCAAGCTTGACCGTTTTTCGTCTGTGTCTCATGGGTAATAAATGCGTTAAGGTGGATTACGATTCAGTCTCTGCGGGTAGGTCCACGAGTCCACTCTCAAACTTCATGCCGAGGCCGAGGCCAAGCTGGAGCAGTTTGTCTTTGATCTCGTTGAGTGACTTCTTACCGAAGTTGCGATACTTGAGCATTTCGCCTTCCGACTTGGTTGCGAGTTGTCCCACGGTCGTGATGTTTGCGTTGTTCAAGCAGTTGGCAGCGCGAACTGAAAGCTCGATCTCGTTGACGCTCATGTTGAGGAGCTTCTTGAGGCGGGAGTTTTCCTGGCTGACTTCCTGCGGAGTTTCGTCGAACTCGATTTGCGTATCGTCGTAGTTGACGAACACGTCGAGGTGCTTGCGAAGGATCGCAGATGCTTGCAATACCGCGTCGTCCGGGCTGATCCGTCCGTCGGTCCAGACTTCAAGGATGAGCTTATCGTAGTCTGTGCGCTGACCAACACGGGTGTTTTCGACGGCGTATTTGACGCGTGTAACCGGGGAGAAAATCGAGTCGATGGCAATCACGCCGATCGGCATTTCTGCGTATTTGTTTTCGTCGCCGGTGGCGAATCCACGGCCGACTTTGACTTCAAATTCAGCATCGAATTTCTGCTTCTTATCGAGCGTGCAGATGTGCTGCTCTGGATTGAGAACTTCGCACTGGGATGTGGCCTCGATGTCCGCTGCCGTGATGGCGCCTTCCTTATTGACCGAGAGGGTCAGGTTCCGGACTTCGTTCTCATGGGCTTTCAGTTTGACCTTTTTCAGGTTCAAAATGATATCCACGACATCTTCGACCACGCCGGGAAGGCTGGTGAATTCGTGCGGTGCGCCCTCGATTTTCACGGTAGTGATGGCGGCGCCTTCCAGTGAGGAAAGCAGGACGCGGCGGAGTGAGTTTCCAATGGTGTGACCATAGCCGGCGTCAAATGGCTCGGCGACGAACTTGGTATAATGGTCGGTGGCTGTTGCCTCGTCTCTCTTGAGAGAGGTTGGCATTTCGAATCTACCCAAACGTTTTGGCATGTTGGCGGTGGAGTCTCTCCGACGCGGTTGATTGCGTCGCAGGATGAACTCAGTATATGTCTTATTGCCGGGTTTCCCTTGGCGCTGCGGAAGATGTCGAGGACACATTCCCAAGGACCGACGGCATAGCTTTTAGTGTTGCGCGGAGGGGAAGTAAATCACACCCCATGCAGATGTAAATGCAAACTTTCTGTCACATACGATCTTTTTTACCTCACGCTATCGCGCGGTAAGCGCTGAGATCAGAATCGCGGCAGCCTCGTCGAGTTCCTCAAACGAAACATTGAGGGGAGGGAGGAGACGAATCGTCCGCTCGCCCGCAGGCACCACCAAGAGCCCTGCATGCAGAAGGTGTTTCGTCAGCGCAAGCGCGGGAGTGGGGGCCAAATCCAGGATCGACTGCTCGATGGCATCGGGATCGAGCTCGAGGCCGATCATGAGTCCGATAGAGCGAATCTCCCGGATCGCGAGCGGCTCGGCCGCCAAGCGTGAAACGATGTGAGCGCCGGCATCCTTGGCATGCGCCAAGAGGTGTTTTTCCTCGATTTCATCAAAAACGGCCGTCGCTGCCGCGCACATGACCGGGTTTCCACCGTAGGTTGTGCCGTGGGAGCCGGGGCCCAAAAGATCGCACAAAGGAGTGCCACCGACGTCTCTCGCTCCCGCCCAGAATGCGCCAAGCGGATACCCGTTGGCGATTCCCTTGGCCCAGCTTACGGCATCCGGTTCGGCACCCTCGGCGACGATTGAGCGCCATCCGCACCAGTCTCCGGTGCGTCCGAGTCCGCATTGCACTTCATCGTAGAGCAACAGCAAATCAGCTTCATCACACAGCTCCCGGAGCGCCCGCAAATACTCCGGTTTTGCCAAATGGATGCCACCTTCGCCCTGAATCGGCTCCAAGAGGATCGCCGCCGTTTTGTCAGAAATAGCCGCCCGCACCGCGTCGATGTCGCCCGGCGGCAGGTGTTGAAATCCGTCCAGGAGCGGCGCAAATCCTACTTTGACCTTATCCTGACCGGTCGCAGAAATTCCCGCCATCGTGCGTCCGTGGAATGAGTTTTTGAATGTCAGCACTTCATATCGTCCGCCGGTCGCATGGCCGAACCGCCGCGCCAGTTTGATCAGTCCTTCGTTGGCCTCGGCTCCGCTGTTGCAACAAAATACTTTGCCTCCGAGCCCGATGAAGTCCACCAACCGCTTCGCCACCGCCGCCTGCGGACCGGTGTAATAAAGGTTCGACGTATGCACGAGTGTGGACGCCTGCTCCACGACGGCGGCAGTCACGCGCGGATGCGCATGCCCAATCGAACACACCGCGATCCCACCACCAAAATCCAAATACTCCCGCCCCTCGAAGTCCCACACTCGCGTTCCGCTGCCACGCGCGACGCATAAATCAAACCGCCCGTACGTCGGAATCACATATCTGGAATAACTCGCTTTCAAATCCTCTGTCATTGCACCGCTACAAAGCCGGAGAAATCCCCCGAATTCAAGTAGAACTATCTCGTCATTCGCCTCAAGTCTGCCGCCCACCCCGCGCCTAGAGCGCAATTGAAACCAACGATTGTTTACAAGTTCGTGGTTGAGTTTCGGTGTCTGGCCTGCGTGATTGGACTCTATGGAAATCAATCGGGCTTGGTTGGGCGCAGCGGCGGTGTTTTGGGTGTCTCTTGTGTCTTCATCTCCGGTGGTCTGGGGTGCCGAGGCGGCCAGAGATCGGGCGGCCGAGATCTTGGAGGTGGATTTTGAAAATGGGCTGGCGGAGTCTCAAGATTTGCCGTCATGGGTGGATCGGATTTCCTTTCATGGCGGCGCGGTTGAGCCGCATGGCGACAGCAACGCGTGGGTCGTGGATGCAAACCAAACGATTGGTGAGGGGCGCGTGGATATTTGGTTGAAGCGTGAGTCTTTGCCGGATGCTTTGGCGTTGGTGATTGGCTTTGATGACTTGGATGGCACGGATCTGGCCGTCCAATTGTTTGATCAAGCAGGGCAGGTGGTCGCAGTGGACTTGTTTGGAAACCTTGCGGAGACGCGCGTTGCAGGGGCATCAGATACGTTTGTCGTGCCGCTGAGAAAACACCCGACCGCGACGCGGGCAACGATTCGCCGCATCCAAGGGCCGCTGGTGCTCACCGGGTTGGCGGCATTTCCTGTGATCGAAGAGTTGGATGAATTGACCGGCCCCGAGGAGGCTGCTCTCGAGCGACTACTGTCTTCGGCGGACGCGCAGTTTGAATCTGCGGACTCCACATTGCGGGTGCGCAGGGAGCGGGATCTCAGCATTTCGAATGCGATTGCGAGCGACGTGCTTGGGGTCGAGGGTTACCCCCGCGCCAAGTGGCAGCGAGGTGATCCGGCCGGCGAGATGTTTTCGATTTACGTGTCTGGTACGGCCTACCGGTTTATCACGAATATTTTGATGCAGTTGTTTCCGGGCGAAAAGGACCTCGACGAGAAGATTTTCTTCACGTCGAGCGACCACTCATCCAGGGCATTGGCACGAGGAGATACCGGGGTTGCAATCGTGAGCCGGTTGCCGACTGACGAGCAACTTGCGGAATTCAAGAATCGCACGGGCCACGCTCCGATCATCGTTCCCATTGCGCTGGATGCGGTCGAGGTGTTGGTGCATCCGACGAATGCCTTGAGCGCGATTCGATTTGACGAGTTGCGGGAGATCTTTGGTGCAGCGGACGGCGGGGAAAAAAACTGGGCGCAGTTTCCTGCATCGTCGCTCAGTGGAGCGATCAGCCTCGTAGGTGGCTGGCCTACGTGGGGCACATCGCGCAGCTTTGCGCAGGCGATTGGGCTGACGGGCGGATTCGCGCCGCATATGGAAAAGCGGGACATCGCGTTCCCGAGCGGAGTCGAGTCGTTTGTATCGGAAAACCCGATGGCCATTGGTTTTGCGCAATATCGTCCCCGGATTCACGCGGTGAAATCCCTGCCAGTTATCAGCACACCTGGCGCTGAGCCTATCGGTGTCTCGGCGGAGACGGTCTATGGCGGCACATATCCGTTGAATCGTCAGCTTTATATGGTTCTCGGTTGGGAATCCCCAGCTGCGATGCCAACTGCTGTTCGGACATTTATTGATTTGCTGTTGTCTTACGAGGGCCAAACCGAGGTGGCGTTGGCTGGCAACTTCCCGCTGGAGCGCAGTGGGGTCTCAGACTCGCGCGCGATTTTGCAGGTCCGCTGAGGTAGGCGATTACTCGAAAGGAGCGTCGTTTGTGTCGGGCCGGCTTTTGACTTGGCGCGATGTGGCGCGGTCTACTTTTTCAACGACCGATGTATTGTTCGCGTCCAACTGGAGGGCTTTTTGCCAGTAGAGCAATGCTTCCGAATCCCGTTTCAGTGCGTGATATGTGTCGCCAATGTGGTCGTAAACCACTGCGTCCGGACCATGGATTTGATTCGCTGCGCGAAGCAACTCGTGTAGCGCGCTTTCAAAATCTCCCTTGCGGTAAAGCACCCAGCCCAAGCTGTCGATGATGGCTCCGTTGTCGGGCTCCAGTTCCAGAGCGCGGCGGATCAGGGCTTCGGCTTCGTCCAGGTTTTCGTTTTGATCCGCCCACATGTATCCAAGGGCATTCAGTGCAAGTGCGGCGTTGTAGGGGTCAAGCTCGATGGACTTGCGAAACAAATCCGCCGCTTTGACATACCGACCAGCAGCCTCGGCAGCCATGCCATAGTCGAAATAAAATGCCCCATCCAAGAGCTCTGGTTGGGCAACCGATGCCTCAAGCTGCGCCCGCTCAAACATCGTCAGTGACGCGTCATGTGCGCCTGACATACTCAATGCTTTGGCATGCAGTTGCGTAAACAACGGGACTTGCGGGAAAATGCGCCGTGCTTCGGACAGACGATCTGCCGCACGGTCGGCATCCCCGGAATACAGCAACAGGCTGGCCAACTGCTGGTATCGATAGGGATTTGATTTATCGATGATGATTGCTTGCTCGATGGCCGCGGTGGCCTGTTCGAATGACTCCTGCTCCGTGTGGATGCGTGCGAGTTGGTCGTAGGCCCTGATGTCCAGGGGGTTGGCAGCGATGATGGCCTCCAACACTGGAAGCGCTTCGTCGTAACGGCCGAGCTGGATGAGCGTCTCTGCAAGCCGTTCGTTGATGTTTGCCATGTTCGGCTTCAACGTAAGAACTTGCTGATACAGCGCGGTGGCAGGTTCGTATTGCCGGTTGACCGTGTAAAAGTCTCCGATTCTGGCAAGTAGAACAACATCCTCTCCCGCGTGGGCGATGGCCCGGTCGAGGCAGGTTGTGATCTTAGCGGAATATGCCTCATCCGAAAATGCGTCGCCGGATGTGCTGGTGGTGTAGAGTTCCGCCAGTTTGATCCAAAACTCAGCCGACTCGCTCTTCGAACGCAGGGCTCGGTCGAGTGCCTTGTTTACGTTGGCCGCGTTTCCTTCAGCAAGTGCGATTTCCCAGAGTGCTTCGTATCCGCCAATTGCACGCGGGTCAGCCGTGATCGCCTGCTCCGCATACTTCGACGCAAGATCCGGTTTGCGCAGATGGCGCAGGTAGATTGATGAAAGTGCCAATGCAATTTCGGTGTCTTTCGGTGACTGCTTCAGCGCGTCCTTCAAGACGCCGATTGCTTCTGTCGATGCACCACGGCGCAAGTAATCATGGGCAACGTCGATCGCAAGCCGCGTGAACCCAGGGTCGATCTCGAGCACGCGGCGAAAACTCTGCATGGCACGCTCGGGTCCAAGAGATTCTTCTTCGAAAATCCCGGTGACAAAACGCGCCATCGCCTCCGCTTCACGCTCGGCTTTGGAACTCAGTCCCGATTGCTCCGGCACCCGCTGGCTTTCATCGAGGATGAAGTCCGACGACGACGCCTGAGCTATATGCAAAAAGAGAACCGACCCGAGGAGCAATGCGATTCCCGGGTTTTTCTGGGAGGATCGGACAACTGCTTGGGCCGGCTTCATGCGAGGAATTTACCCGCTAAGACTTGTAACGCAACCGCTTCTTGTGGCGGTTTTCTTTCATGCGTTTACGTCGCTTGTGTTTCGCAATCTTTGCTTTTCGCTTTTTTTTGAGTGAGCCCATGTAGTTACTTTTTAATAGACGACCTTGTTGAGGGGATATTCGATTATTCCCTCAGCCCCCAATGCTTTGAGCTTGGGGATTATTTCTCGGACAGTCTTTTCATCAATGACAGTTTCAACCGCGACCCAACCAGTTTGGGCCAGAGGCGAAACTGTAGGATTCCTGAGAGCGGGCAGCGTCTCAAGCAAATTCTGCTGCGCCGCGATAGGAAGATTCATTTTTAATCCGACTAAGCTGCGGGCCGCGAGGGCACCTTTGAGCAATAAAACGATGTTTTCAGCCTTCGAGCGCTTCCATGCATCAGCTCCTGCCGCGCTGTTGGTAATGAAAACCGGGTAGGACTCCATCAGCGTTTCAATAATCCGGAGTTGGTTCGCGCGCAGCGAAGATCCGGTCTCCGTGATGTCCACGATTGCATCGACGAGGTCCGGCACTTTGACCTCGGTCGCACCCCACGAAAACTCGACTTCGACATCCACCCCGCGGGAGGCAAAAAATTGTTTGGTTAGCCCGACCGCCTCGGTGGCGACACGTTTTCCGGCGAGGTCCTCCGCATTTTGAAATGGAGAATCTTCCGGTACCACGAGCACCCATCGTGTGGGCTGGGCGCTGACTTTGCTATACGGAAGCTCCGCGAGCACTTCGACCTGCGAGTTGTTTTCGGCGACCCAATCTTTGCCGGTGATTCCGCAATCGAGAAACCCGCCCTCGACGTAACGGCTAATTTCCTGCGCGCGCAGCAGGCGGATCTCGATTTCGGGGTCATCGATCGATGGACGATACGAGCGTTTGGATCCGGAGATGGCGAATCCCGCTTTTGCAAACAAATCGATAGTAGAATCAAAAAGACTGCCAGATGGCAGCCCAATGGTGAGTTTTTTCTGGCTCATGAAAGGATCGCGAACTTAATGCGCTCGCCCGGGCATATCAAGCACGACCTCCGGAGGCTTCGCCGCTCGCGGGAAATTTGAGGCAAGCGCGGGTGTCTGATGATTTACGTTCCCTCCGAGGGCACTGAGCCCGTATGATCCTACGTGATGCAGTTCACCAGCCTTACCCGACGCACAGAAATCGGCGCAAATTCTTATTCCATCCGCACGGGAGGAAAAACAATCATCCTCGATTCGGGATTGCATCCTGTGGAACGCGGCATGGCCGCCACCCCGGATTTTGGCAAAGTCCCCGAGGGCTCCGTCGACGCCATTGTCGTTACGCATGCGCACCAGGATCATATCGGAGCGCTCCCGATTTTGACCCGACGGGAACAAAAGGCGCGGGTCTTCATCACGGATGCCACGATTCGCATCGGTGAAATCATGCTTCACAATTCGACCAATGTGATGGCCCGCCAGCGCGAGGAGGAGGGGATCACGGACTATCCGCTTTTCACGCACCGCGGGATCGATTTTTCAAAACTCATGTGGACCCCGACACCCGTGCGTCAGACCTACTGCGTATCGGGTGAGCGCGGCAGTGGCGACGGAAGCGAACCGACGATTGAGTTTTTTCACGCCGGACACATCTTGGGCTCGACGGGTGTGTTGCTGCGTTCGCCCGAGGGGAAGACGCTTTTCTACACCGGTGATGTGAATTTTGATCGGCAAACCCTCATGGCTCCGGCAGATTTTCCGGAGAGCGGGGTGGATATTCTGGTTATGGAAACCACACGCGGCGACAGCCCGCAGGCCCCCGGATTTACTCGCGATGGCGAGGAAAAGCGGTTTGCAGAGGCGATCGTAGCCGCCTTCGAGCGCGGCGGCAGCGTGACGATCCCCGTTTTTGCACTCGGGAAGTCGCAGGAAGTGCTCGCAATGCTGTGGCAAATGAAACAAGCGGGTCTAATCCCGCAGACTCCGATCTACATCGGGGGATTGAGCACCAAAATCACCACCGCCTACGACCACTATGCGCAGGCGGCAGATCGGACGCACAACGACCTGCACCTCCTGCACGAAGTCGCACCGTATGTTCTATCGGGTCGTGACGTGGAATCGTTGCCCGCCAAAAGCGGTGCGATCTTTGCGATTTCAAGCGGAATGATGACCGAAAACACGCTCTCAAATATCTGGGCGCGGAAAATTTTACCCGATCCGAAGCAGTCGTTATTTTTTGTCGGATACTCGGACCCTCAGTCTCCGGCCGGTCGGCTTCGGAGATCGTCACCGAACGACGACATCGTCCTGCACGAAGCGCTGCCCCCCGTCAAACGCCGCTGCCACATCGAGGAATTCAACTTCAGCGCGCATTCGTCCCGCGAGCGCTTACTCGAATACGCCGTGAAGCTCGCCCCAAAAAAGATCGTTCTCGTCCATGGTGACCCGCCAGCCATCGAATGGTTCCGCGGCGAACTCAACCGCAAACTCCCAGCCACGGAAGTGATCGTGCCGATTCCCGGAGTCGCCCACGACCTGTGAGCTCGGCAGTCCAAGAGACTGGACGTTGTTTTTGAGCCTTGGATCGGCGATTGGCGATTGGCGAGTGTAAGGCTCATCAATCAGCAATCGAAAATCACTTCGCCTCACGCGGCATCGCGGACCAGCCCGCGAAAGACCCCTGCTATTGTTGCCTCTTCTGCGGGCACTTGGATTTCTGGATAGTCCGGATTGCTCGCCCGCAAAACGACGTGTCGACTCCCGGGTTCAAAATAAATCCGCTTTAATGTGGCTTCGTGAGCGTCGCCTACCATCACTGCCGCGATCTCACCTGAATGGGCCGCCACTCCTGGGCGCAGTAGAACTTTATCCCCGTTCAGGATTCCGTCCCCGATCATAGAATCCCCGCGAACTCGTAGAAGGAAGTCCCCCTCGCGATACGATAATAGCGCTTGGTCCCCGACGACTTCTTCGGGGTCCGCCAGCGCCTCGCTAAGCGGGCCGGCCGGGATGGTTCCGAGGAGTGGGAGGCCACCAAGGCCGACGCCATAACGCGCACGCGCTGTCAGTCGAACCACTCGGGAACGTCCGCGACTACCGCCGCCGTGCATCGACAAAACCCCATGTTTTTCAAGTAGTCGCAACGTTGGGGTGATGCTGCTTTCGGCCGCGAGTCCGAGAGACTGCACCAAATCCGGAACAAACGCCGGTTCCCCGGCACGCTCCATCCGCTCGACCACCCGCACAATCCGCCTCTGCGCATCTGTCAATCGATCAACCATATCGTGATATTCCACGACACGCCCTCATTTATCAACCAGAAAAATGTCACACCCGCCGCGACATCATTGGATGTCCACACCCGAGTGTGGAGCGCAGGCGTAACGTATCCAAATGCAAAAGCCATCCAAAGACGATGTAGAGAGGTTGTCGCATGGGCTGCCGACCAAGAAAAAAATCGGAAGCCGTGCGATCGGGCACCGTCTGACTCAGAAAGAACGAATTTTGTTTGAGTCCGCGAAACGTCATGGCGTGCTGCGGTTGCCTGCCAGCGGGGCACGGAAGAATATCGAGAATATCTATCGCCTTTGGTGCGAGGCGGAAAGCCGTGCGTTCGTCGTTGTGCAGGCCGGATCGTAGCACCTGCGCACGTTCGCGATCAGCGGCGCAAGAATTCTCCGCGTCCCGGCGTGCCGACGTATCTTCCGTCGCGCACGGCCACCTCGCCGCGCAGCGTCACGATCTCCGGGCGGCCGTGGATTTCCCATCCTTCGAAGGCGCTGTAATCGACGTTCATCGTTTGTTTCGCCGCTCGGATCGTTCCGCGGTGCTCGGGATCAAAAATCACAAGGTCCGCATCCGCGCCGGGCTGGATGGTTCCCTTTCGCGGGAACAATCCAAAAATCTTCGCCGCTTGGGTTGATGCGATATCCACGAACGTATGCAGGTCGATGCGGCCGGTGCAGACGCCGTGCGCGTAGAGCAAGTTGATCCGGTCCTCCAGTGCAGGAATCCCATTCGGAATCTTCCGGAAGTCATCTTTGCCCATCGGCTTTTGCGTGTAAAAATCAAACGGTGCGTGATCGGTGCCGACGGTTTGGATCAGGCCGGACGCCAAGGCATCCCATAAGACACGTTGGTTTTTCGGTTCGCGCAGGGGAGGGGACATCACAAATTTCGCTCCCTCAAAATCCGGCCGTTCCGCGTAGGATTTGTCGAGGACGAGGTATTGAATCAGCGTTTCGACTGACACCTGCACACCGCGCAACCGGGCATCAATCGCCTTTCGCAATGCTTCCTCGCAGCTCAAATGCACGATGTAAGTTTGGGCTCCGGTTTGCTCGGCAAATGTCATCAGGTGATGCACCCCTTCCGCCTCGACGCTGGGTGGGCGGCTTTCATGATGCGATGCTGTCCCGGTCAATCCGGCTGCCACTAACTCAGCCTGCCGCTCCGCCACGAGCGTTTCATTTTCACAATGGGCGCAAACCACCACGCCGAGCTCTTTCGCCAGCTTGAGAGTCTGGTAAAGCTCGGCGTCATCCACTCCAAACGCACCCTTGTAAGCGAGAAAGATTTTAAATGACCGGACGCCCGCCGCCACGATCGCGCGGAGCTGATCGGCAGACTTTTCGTCGAAGCGGGTGACTCCCATATGGTAGCTGTAATCGCACGCGGCCTTTCCGAGACTTTGTTCGTTCCATGTGGCGAAACCGGTCGCAGCATCTTCGTTTCGCGACGGGCAACACATGTCAAAAATCGTCGTCGTCCCGCCAATCAATGCCGCCCGCCCAGCCGTGTCGTAGTTGTCTTTCGAATACGTGCCCATGAATGGCAGGTAAACGTGCGTGTGTGGATCGATGAACCCCGGAAAAACATATTTGCCCGCCGCATCGATCACCTCGGCCCCGGCAGGTGGGGTGATTTGGCTGTCGATCCGCGTGATCTTTTCTCCTTCGCACAAAATATCCGCACGGTAGCGGGAGTCCGCGTTGATGATGTCCGCGTTGCGAATGAGTAGTGCCATGACGTCTGAGTTTATGGGGTGGATGTGCGGGTCGTCTTGGGTGTGTCGATTTCTAGGACGAATGGCCGGTGATCGCTGCAATCTCCCGATCCCTCAAGGAGTTTAGCCTGCGGCGTGCCAAGTCCTTTGGTGAACATGAAATCAAACGTCGTCGCCTCAAAGCGCTCATCGCCGCGCCACGTGAGCCGCTCAGCACGCGGAGTCTTTTCCCATGCGTTGTGAAACCCTCCTTCTTCCATCGTGCGAATCACCGAGTCGCCGAATTGGCCATCGTTGTTCGTGTTGAAATCCCCGCCGACCACAACCCCGGCCACGCGGTCTTTAAACATCACGGATTCCATTTCGTTCGCGTGTTGCAGGAGTTGGCGCACGCTTTCATCGCGGGTGTCGAAGTTCAATTGAGCTTCGGCGTCGTTGTTGGATCGGTTGCTTTTAAGGTGAACGGAGTAAAAAAGGATGACCTGATTCGAGTCCGGGAGCTGCGCAGCAATCGCGCTAAATCCCCGGCGGGGTGTGATTGTTTCTCCGGCTTTCCACGGCTCTGACCACGCAGCCAGCACGGGGAGTTTGGTTCCGATGGCAAGTTGTTGGGGCCAATACTCGCCGGTCTGTTCGCTCGAAAATGCCGAGACGACTGCCGGCTGTAACCCCGGCACTGCGGAGACCAAATCGGCAAATGCCTGCCACGACCCGACTTCCTGCGCCAGCAACACATCCGGGTTGATGTCACGAATCGCGGATTGCACCAGCTTCATGTGAGCAGCAGCCTGATCGGGAGTAGCTGCTCGGAATTTTCCAGGGAACCACTCGATATTCCAGCACACCACTTTGATTGTGGATGAAGCCTCCGCAGCGGTGGCCGGAGCGATGAATACCAATGCGGCAGCCGCAAAAATGACGAGACGAAGGGGAGTTAAACGCATGATGATTTTGAAAACGGCTGAAACACTCAGGCCAAAGTTTTGCGGTGGACCCAGATGCTTTGGAGGAGCCCGATACTAGCGAGGGTAGTTAGGAGGAATGTGCCTCCGTAGCTGATAAATGGCAGCGGCAGGCCCGTGACTGGGGTTAGCGATATGGTCATCCCTATGTTCATGAACGTGTAGGTAAAAAGTTCGGCGATGATTCCGGCTGCAATGATCCGACCCATCGGATCGCGGGCCAGCAGCGCAACTTGCAGCCCCATCATAAGTAAACAGGCAAACGCGCTGATCAGGAGGACGCCACCGATGAACCCGTGGTGCTCCGCGAAAACCGCAAAAACAAAGTCGTTGTGCGAAATCGTACTTGGCAGAAATCCCAGCTCGGTGAGCGTGTTTTGCGCTTTAAATCCCTTGCCCTCGATGCCGCCGGAGCCCACCGCGATCAATGATTGATTGATCGTCCATCCCGCGCCAAGCGGATCCGCGTTCGGGTCCAGAAACGCCGTAATTCGTGCCTTCTGATAGGGCTTGATTCCAAAGTTCGCCACCACCGGGATTGCTGCAACGACCACCAGCAGCATCGCCGCCAAATACCGCTTCGGAATCCCACCGACGAACAACATCGCCATCACCACCGGAAACCAAACAATCGTCGAGCCCAAATCCGGCTGCGTCAGAATCAAAAAACACGGCACCGCGATAATCACGCCGACCCCCATCAGGCGGAGCATGGCATGCAGTCGCGAGGTCGCTTCAAGGAATACGGCGACCGTCAGAATGCCAGAGACAATTGCCAACTGCGCGGGCTGCAAGCTGATGAATCCTAAGTCGAGCCAACTCTTGGCTCCATAGGTCTCGCGTCCCATCACCCGCACCAATACAAGCAGCACCACGGAAACCACATAAAATGGCACCGCGCCCCAGCGAATCCATCGGTAATCCACCAACGCAATCACCAGCATGATCGGCACGCCAACCGCCAAAAACACAGCCTGACGGTTCCAAAAATCAACCTCGCGCATCCACGTCGCCGCATACACGGCATACACACCCACGCAGCCAAGCATGATGGCCAGAATCGCCAAAAACCAATGGATGCGCAGAAACTTCAGAAACAAGGTGGGCATTGCAGCTAATTGAGACAACATCCCACCCAACATCAAGGACGCAATCCGGATAGTGGTCATTTTTGCGAGACAAACTACGCACATGATGCGATATGCTCCCGGACCAAAATTTCTGGCTACGCCATGCTGATACCAATCATCCTCGTCGTCTTCTCGTTGCTACTCCTCACTGCGGGTGCGGAGGGGTTGGTGCGTGGTAGTGCCTCCATCGCGCTGCGTGCTGGGCTCACTCCTTTGGTGATCGGTCTCACGGTGGTTGCCTTTGGAACCAGTTCGCCGGAGTTGGTCGTCAGTTTGAAAGCCAGTCTGTTAGGCCAGGGCGACTTGGCAGTCGGCAATGTGGTCGGCTCCAACATTTTTAACATCGGGATTATCCTTGGCATCACGGCGCTGGTTTGTCCGGTGCCGGTAAAGCTGCAAATCGTAAAAATCGATGCGCCCGTGATGATTCTCGTCGCGATTATCCTCCCGCTGATGCTGATGGGTGGCTACCTCGGACGCATGGAGGGTGGATTGCTTTTTCTCGGCCTGCTTGCTTACACCGTCTTTAACGTGCGTCTAGCGAGGAAGGAAACGTCCGAGGCAATCGCGGAGGAGTTTTCCGAGGGGATCCCGCCGAAATCGAAACACTGGATTTGGGATGTCACATTCTTAGTGGGTGGTCTGGCTCTCCTTGTCCTCGGCTCAAATCTTCTGGTCGATAACTGCATCATCATTGCCCGTTCACTCGGAGTGAGTGAGGCCATCATCGGACTGACCATCGTGGCCGCCGGCACAAGCATGCCCGAGCTCGCCACGTCCGTGATCGCAGCGATCCGCAAGGAACCTGACATCGCGATCGGCAACATCGTCGGGTCGAATATTTTTAACATCCTCGGCATTCTGGGGGTGTCGGCGCTGGTGTCTCCAATCACAGTGACGAACATCCAGATCACTGATTATTTCGTGATGATCGGGATTTCGATATTGTTGCTACCAGTCCTTTGGAGCGGGCTCCGAATTCGCCGGCTTGAGGGGGTTCTCCTTCTTGCCTGCTACTTCAGCTACCTCTACATGCTCTGGCCAAAATCATGACACCTGCCGACTCTCAGGACGATACAACACCAGCCCGCCTTTCGACTGAACTGGTCGGCTTGGCCGAGGCTGGCGCTGTGGACGGCCTCACGTTTCGCGAAATTTTCGAGCACCTGCAAGGGCGGCTGTATCCTCTGCTATTGGTTTTTATCGCACTGCCATTTTGTCAGCCGATAACGATCCCGGGGTTTTCGACGCCGTTCGGAATCGTCATTGTCTTGATTGGTCTCCGGTTTGCCCTCCGCAAAAAACCTTGGTTGCCGAAAAAGCTCATGGATCAAAAAATCCCGGCGTTTCTGCTGACAAAGATTTTAAATGGCGGTGCGGTCGTTTTGCGGTGGCTGGAAAAGTTCCTCCATCCCCGCGTGCAGTGGGTGTTCGAGTGGCGGCTGATTCAATTTGCGACAGGCATGGGGATTGCCGCGTGCGGTGCGCTGCTTCTGCTTCCGATTCCGGTGCCGTTGAGTAACTTGTTCCCCGCTGTCGCGGTGCTTTTTGCCGCCGCAGCCATCTCGGAACGGGACGGGGCGATGCTCATTGCAAGCGTGGTCGTATTTGTCATCGCCGCGCTCTACATCGGGCTGATTTTCCTCGGCGGCGTTGGGTTGATCACGTGGCTGAACGGGTTCATGTTCTCCCGGTTCCGGTCGGAATAGCGCCTGATTTCTTGCCAGCGTTTCACTTTTGACGTTCGGGCCGCGATGCCAACCGGGTGTGTCGCAAAAAAAACTCCCGGACGACGGAATGCCGCCCTGCGGATCAGTTCGCAATGACATTGATTCCCCTCAATCCGAAGAGCGGGGCTGCGGCGAGGAAATGGCGGTCGTTGGAATAGACTTCCTTGAACCCGTGCTCGGCGGCACAGGCGAGGTGCAAAGCGTCGGCGGTGCGCAAAAATACCGAGCCTGGGTCGTGAAGATAGAACGCCTCAACACTGGCGTAGATCTTTGGAGTGAGTGGCAACCACAGAATGCCACCTGCCCGTGTATCCTGCTCCAACTGGTCAAAAATCCCCCGCGCTTGGGCAGGGCTCGCTGTATTCTCCCGGATTTTACGATGCCCAACGGCCGCAAACTCTGCTCTTCCATGCAGGCCGCATGAGATCACCGGAAGGCTCGCGGCAAGGCTGCAGACTGTTTCGGTGCCCAGTTCGCGCCAGTGGAGTTTGGCGAGATACGACACATCAAAATACGCTCCGTTCATCGCTCGTCGCGACCTTCCGAAATGATCACGGTGGAATCTGTGCCAGCGGAGTGAGTGCCTGACTCCCAATAACTTTTAAACTCAGGGAGAAGCCTCCGGTTTGCCCAATAGGATTTGGGTGGTTCCGAAACTTTAGCCGTATCCTCTCCGGATTCGAGTTCGGCTTCCAACGACCTCAGGACAATTTGCTTAAGCGTCTGTCCACGCTCAATCGCGCGGATCTTTGCCCTCTTGTAAAGTGCGTCTGGAATGTCAATGGTCGTCTTCACAACCAAAAGGATACGGGAATATGGTTTTCCGTCAAGACGGGGTGCTGTCGGCTAGCCGCGTTACTCCGCGCGCGGTGCTTGGAATGCCCGGAACTGCTCAAATACGCAAAAAGACTCCCGGACGACGGAATGTCGCCCGGGAGCTTTGGTTTCGGTGCTATCGGATTAGAGCCGTGAGATCAGAAGCTCGCGTTGGAACACGAGTTCTTTCGGCAGGTGTGCGTAGAGTTTCATGAACAACTCGTCCTGCAGAACCAACTCGCGGTGCCACTCGCTGCGGTCGATTTTCATGATCTCAGCGAATTTTTCCTCGGTGATATCATGCTCGAGACCGCGCATATCCAGGTCTTTGTATTCTGGGACCCAGCCGATGGCGGTTTCGATGGCGTGTGCGCCGACATCGCACCGGTTCACGATCCATTTCAGCACGCGCATGTTGTCCCCAAATCCGGGCCATAGGAATTTTCCTTCCGGGCTCTTGCGGAACCAGTTGACGTGGAAAATCCGTGGGATGTGCTTCACCGTGCTGCGCATTTCGAGCCAATGGGCAAAATAATCACCCATGTCGTATCCGCAGAATGGCAACATCGCCATCGGATCGCGTCGCACCGAGCCAGCGGCCCCTTCCGCCGCAGCGGTGATTTCCGATCCTACGGTCGCGCCGGTATAAACGCCGTGCAGCCAGTTGAAGGATTGAAATACGAGCGGCATCGTGGAGGCGCGGCGTCCGCCAAAGATGATCGCGCTGATCGGCACGCCATCCGGGTTTTCCCACTCGGGATCGATGATCGGGCAGTTTTTTGCGGGAGCAGTGAACCGGCTGTTCGGGTGGCTGGTCAGAACTTTTTTGCCGTCGCCATCTTTGGTGTCCGGGGTCCAGTCGTTCCCTTTCCAGTCGATCAGGTGAGCCGGTGGAGTTTTAGTCATCCCTTCCCACCAGACATCGCCGTCATCGGTCAACGCGACATTGGTGAAAATGGTATCTTTTTTAATCGAATCCATTGCCATCGGATTCGTGTCGTAGGCGGTGCCTGGAGCGACTCCAAAAAACCCAGCTTCCGGGTTGATGGCGCGCAGGGTGCCATCCGGGCCGGGCTTGATCCATGCGATGTCATCACCCACGCAGGTGACTTCGTATCCCTCGGCTTTGATGCTGTCCGGCGGAATGAGCATCGCGAAGTTGGTCTTCCCGCAAGCACTCGGGAATGCCGCGCTGACGTAGGTTTTTTTGCCGTTCGGGTCTTTGACTCCGAGAATGAGCATGTGCTCGGCCATCCATTTCTCATCACGCGCCATCGCGGATGCGATGCGGAGGGCAAAACATTTTTTGCCAAGGAGTGCGTTTCCGCCGTAGCCGGAGCCGTAGCTCATGATCAAACGCTCATCGGGGAAGTGCGTGATGTAGGTGTCGGCCGGATTGCAGGGCCATGAGACATCGGCTTTCCCGTCTGTGAGCGGGTAACCGACTGAGTGCAGACATTTCACGTAGGTCTCGCTCGTGCCGATTTGTTCCAACGCGGCGGCACCCATGCGCGTCATGATGCGCATGTTGGCGACCACGTATGGGCTATCGGATAGCTCCACTCCGTATTGAGCAATGGGCGATCCGAGCGGTCCCATGCAAAACGGAATCACGTAAAGCGTGCGACCTTTCATGCAGCCCTCGTAAAGGCCAAGCATTTTCTCCTTCATCACCGCAGGAGCTTCCCAGTTGTTTGTCGGGCCAGCATCTTTTTGGGCGCGGGAGCAGATGTATGTGCGGCTCTCAACGCGGGCGACGTCACGCGGGTCAGAGCGCACCAGTAGCGAATTCGGGCGTTTCTCCGGATTCAGCCAAATCGCAGCACCTGCGTCGACGAGCTTTTGGCGCATGATTTTATCCTCTGCCTCGGACCCGTCGGCGAGATACACATCGTCGGGTTCGGTGAGTGCGGCTACCTCCGCCACCCATCGCTGGAGTTGCGGACTGCCAGGAAGCAGTTTCTGGATTTTTGCAAGAAGTGGCGAGTCGGCGTTCAGTGTGTTTTTCATTGTGCTATTTGATGTCATGTTCTGGTTGGGAGCTTAACGAAACGGACCGGGACGACTATGACTCGCGTCAAGAAAAATGACAAGCTGCGCACGTTTTTGGAAGAAGAAAACGTCAGTGCGGATGCGGTCATTGCGAGGTTGGTTTTTTCTGAGCTTTATGTCGCACCGCGCAATCCTGCGATCATGGATTCGGTCTTAAACTCAGCGGAAGCGGTAAACGACGGTCAGATTTTTCGCCGTCAGCTCCTCGCGCAATCGGTTGAAGAATCTGTTGAGAGGCCGGAACACATGGGTTTCGGCAAAGTGAACAAAATTTACCGAACGGAAATGCACGCGCCTGTATCCCCGTCCTTCTGTCCATTCTGTAGATTCTTCCGAAATCGCAACCGCATTTTCTCGAAAAATCTCCTCGATCCAGAAAGTCCGTCAGCGGCGCAGCCTCAGCGCAGTGAAATCACGGGGACGACCCCATTTCTGCCGCGCCAAACAAAATTTGGTCTTCTACTGGAAATGTGCTGGCTGATTTTTGCGATCGATCGCAATGTCAAAAGTAGTAGATTTCCGCGTATTTTAAGATTGTAGTTGCTTGCGCATTTCTCTATATGCACGTCCATGAGTGAAGATGCGCACGCATTGAATTTCCTTCGGCAATCGAAACATTTGACCGAACTGGCAGCGTGCATAGCGTTGCTGAGTTTTTGTATTTCAGAGTTATCCGCTCAATCCGCGATTGTATCTAACCTTGCTGCATCGACCTCCAGTGGGCCCGACCGCAGTATGGCTGCCGGGGATTTCAATGGTGACAATCGAATCGACCTTGTAACACAAGAACGGACTGATCTCGGTTTGCCAAAATATTTCAGCCGTAGTTACCAGTCTAACTACGGCCTCATGGTTCATTTGGCGGACAAATCCGACAGCCTATACTTTCCGCTTTTGGATCAGAATCTTCCGAATGGTTTGGCGGTAGCTGATGTGAATGCGGATAGTAACGCTGATCTGATTTACGTTTTGCCAGACTACTCTACGGGCTTGAGTACGGTTTATCTTGCAATGCAAAAAACCTACACGGCTCCCACGGGGCCATCCGGGCTGCCAACAAATTCGAAGTTGACTGCAAATCCGGGTTCTTTAGGAGCACAAATTGCCAGTCAGTTGATGGTTGACAGCGATCTCACGCGGTTGTTTTCCGAGGTAGGCAGCACACTTTTGCCCCCAGATGCGCAAGCAATCTTGCGTTCTGTGATCGGAGCCGCCAACACACGTCGTGCTTCGGTGTATTACACTCTGACCCCAGACAGCTTTTTTTTTCTTGAAAATGGACGATTCAGCAAAACTTGGCAGTTTGTCTTTTCGCGGAGCGACCGGACTGGTGGTCAGTTAAGGCTTGAGGTGAAGTTTGTGCCAGCCTCCAACTCAGCCAACTGGGTAGCCACTCGATGCACCCTTTACTTCCCTCCCCAGGCGGGAGCGACCCTTTCTGAGTTGAATAGAATTGCTGTCGGTCTGTTGCCTGGAAACTCGCACACAGACCTCATTGGAGCCAATTCCTGGTATGAATGGATTGCGCCGAATGCTGGAACGCAGCCCGGTCAATCCGCTCCATGGGAATATACTTTGGTAAAACGACAGACGCTTCCACAGACCACTTTCTTCGTGGATGATCCGCTTCTCGTTAATACCGCGACCGGTTCCAAGTTGTATTACCTGAACTCTAATCGCCGCATTCAGATGAGAAGCTTTTCCAATGGTGAGTTTTCCTCTGCGACCGAAGTGACGCCGGTGGGATTATCAATTTCTGAATTTACACTGGGCGATATGAATGCGGATCAATTGTCTGATCTTGTCTTCGCAACCGCTGGAAGTTTTCCGAACAACAAGGTGTATGTTCAGTCGAATACCAATGCCGGGACATTCTCCCAACCACGGGAAATTTTTACCCTTCGAGGCGATTGCCAAGATATCGAAACGATCGATTACGATCGCGATGGGCGGAGAGATATCGTGTGTGCAGACTTTCTTCCCGCTGTTCTGGCATATGATACGGATGTGAAGCTCGTGGTGGCTCGTGGAGTTGGCAATAATAGCTTCGGCACGCCAACGTATTTCCAAAATGTGTTTTATTTTTTGGACGAAATCTTAGTCAGCACTTTTGAAACCACAGGTGGTGAACGACTATCCTTGCAGACTAGAGATGCGATCGTCACTAGCCCCGATCGAAGTGGGACTGTGACGAAAGCCAGCGAGGCATATCTCGTAAATGCCTCCAATCTCCCGGTGGCTCCCCCCTCGACACAAAATATATCTAAGCTCCGACTCGCCGGATCGACGATGCATTCGTTAGGTTTTTTGCAGTCAGGACGGCTAGGATTTTTATTAATTCAAGATGTGCCCGCCCAAGGTGGTCAGCCCGCCACCAATTCCACATATTTCAGCGATCGTGAGATTGCATCTGGAACGATGTCTGAGCTCACGCTCCTCGATTCCGGACGACAAGAGACCCAACATCTCATCCTTCTTCGCGGTGCTGACCAAAGTTCGAATGCGTTTATCCAGACGGACACGGGGCTACAACAGTGGGTTGATCAAAACTCCGCTTGGACCAGCGTCCGAACTCTGGACATCCAAGGCGATCAGGTGACTGGAGCGGCGGGGCCGGATGGAAGCTTTCATTTCGTCTTTTATAAAAATGTAAATTTTGGCAGTCAACAATACCACTTGATCCACGCCTGTTTGTTTCCAAACGGGAGCATTATCCAAGAAACAGTGGCGACCGACGTGAGACCAATCGGCGTGTCCGACATGAGCGATTTTGATGATTTGATTGACTATGGAGCACACAGAGCACGAAATCTTGGCATTGCCATCGATGCAGGCGGTCATCCGCACATTGTCTTCTCTCGAGGTCGTTTTCAGACACCCATTGTTTCGGGTGGTAGCACGATTGGAACCGAAGTCCGATCATCTCTTGATTACGCGACGCGAACCGGTGCCGGTGTGTGGCAGAGGCGCAAGTTACTCGAGCCGCCCGCCGGACAATTTGGTGACCAGGGAGGCCTTGGGGCATCAATTGCCATTGCACCGAATGGAACAATTGGCGTCGCGGCCTCGATCATGCCGCGCGCCCGCACAGGCTCGCCGGGGGTGGCCTATTTGGTTTACTCAACGATAACAGGAAATGAGGCATGGCAGGTGGTCGATTCGTCCTCTGCGGGATATGTGATGGCCGATGGAAACTTGGGTACTGGGCTGTTTCCAAAACTTGCCTATGATGGAGCCAGTAAGGCCCACATCGTTTATACCGACCATGCAGGTCAGCATTTTCAGGATCGTGGATCTAAGTCTTTTTCAGGTCAGGTGCGCTATGCGAGGCAGTCAACAAGTGCCGGATGGCTGCGGTGGACGCCGATTGGATCCGGGGGTGTAATACCGATGGATTCACAGATTTTCCATCCTGCACTAGCCGTCCGTACGGATGGAACTGCGGTGATAGCTGCAAATAGCTACCGCTGGACGGCGGCGCAATCTAAGTGGACACGGACGCTGGAGATTCGAACCATTGCTGCTAACAGCACGCCGCCAGCGCCATCGGGGTCAACCCAGACGCCCGGCCCGGCGCCTGCTCCAGTACGCGATCCGCGATTGGATCAGTTGGCATCTCTCGAAAAGCAGCTGGCGGATGCGCGGAAGATCAAAAACCCTCAGGCTCGCGCGAATCGGATGCGATTGCTGAATTCGCAGATCAGCGCGCTCAAAGCCCAGATTGCGGGTGGTGGCAATGGCGGATCCAGTGCGAATAGCGAGTTGGCTGCGCTGCAAAAGCAACTAGCTGACGCAAAGCGGATCAAAAATCCAAAGGTTCGCGCGCAGAAAATCGCGGCAATTAACGCAAAGATCCAAGCGTTGTAGATTCGATGTGAATTTGAATCTGAACTTTCTCGCTCAACTGCAATGGATGCGGAGCAACGGCTGGATAAGCAATCAACCGTGAGCCCGGCAAATGCCGAGGTGCACTGTTTAAATCGGGATCCAGCCGAATGAAGAGGTTTGGACTGAATTGAAACGGGGCGGAGAAAAGCTGACTCGCGTCAAGAAACGTGACAAGCGGGAGACGAAAATTTCACATTGGATAAACTGGTTCGCCCGGCGCAGCCTGTCGTCAGATCAGCCGGCGCGGATTGGAAGCGGTGCGGGATTTGATCCCGAATCTGGACACGCCCCCGTTTCATCTTGCAGGGTGTGGTGCTTTGCCGTAACTTGTGGATGGGTTCCCCAAGTTATGGCTTTTAGTAGATCGACAGTTTGGTTTTTCTTGTTAGCCTTGGGTCTTTTCCCCGGGGCGGCCCGGGATTTGGTGGCGCAGCAACAGCCGTATTCACACGGGAATCCTACCAACTACGAGCAGTTCATGCTCGAGATGGTCAATCGCACCCGCGCCGAGCCAGCGCAGGAAGCTTCCCGGTTCGCCATCGACCTAAATGATGGGTTGTCCCCTGGGACGCTTTCCGCCACTCCCAAACAACCGCTCGCATTCCACCCGCTGCTGATCCTCGCGGCGCGCAAGCACTCGGACTGGATGCTTCAGACCAACACATTTTCGCACACAGGCTTGAACGGGAGCTCACCGACCATTCGCGCAAGCTGGGAAGGATATCCGTTTTCTGTGGGCGAAAACATCGCCTACCAGAGCACCTCGGGTTCGGTCGATCGGGTGGCATTCACCGTGGGCTCTCACGAAGGATTGTTCCGCAGTGTCGGGCACCGGGTAAATATGCTGCGCCAGACCTACGCTGTCATTGGTCTCGGTCTTCGAGCGGGGCAGTTCGATGGACTTAACGCGTGGATGACGACACAGAAGTTTTCTGATGCTGGCGATTCCATCGACTCAGGCCCCTTTCTTCTCGGTGTCGTTTACGAGGATCGAAACGCAAACGGGCGCTACGACCCAGGCGAGGGAATCCCCAACGTCGAGGTGCGACCACTCACCGGCGAGTATTACGCGGTCACATCGGATTCGGGCGGCTATGCAATTCCATTTGTCCCTGCAACCACAAGCGGAACGGAAACCGTCAACTTGCCATTTCCTGTGAATGGTACGTCGTGGAGCAGCGTTGAACCCTACGATCTGGCGTTCCGCGAACAAAAGGCCCTCGCGGCCCCAGTGAGGAACATTCAGGTCCAGTTAAGTTGTTCGAACCCCGCGTTTTTTTATGTCGAGACGGTCACAATGAAAGCTCCTGCCCGCATCAACTATCGACTGACGGGCACCGATGGATGGTTCTATGACTCCACCATGGTCACGGCAGAAAATGTCAAGTTCGACCTCGAACTGACTAGTCAACCGACCCCGACGATCTGGTCTTTGCCGAACTTTTCGAGTGCTCTGGAACGCATCAAGGCCGGCGTTGCTGGGGCACAGGCGCGAATGCTAATCGGAGGAGATTCGATGGGAGCTGCGACATGGCAATGGATTCATCCGATCCTTCGCGCAATGTATGGAGAGGCTGGATTTGGGGGAATCGCAGGAGTCAATGAAACCAACTTTCCCAGAGGTCCGGGCATCGTTTCGCAGTCGTTCGATCACTCGACCAGTCCGTGGGGCAAGTATGTGCAGATCGACTCGACACGCACGTGGACGGGGTGCTCTTTTGGGAGTCAAAGCCCCAGCGTTTATCCATTTCTACCGGCAATCAACCCACGGGGGAGTTTTGTGGGTAATCAGATCACAGTCCTCTACACGCGCGAAGTTGGAGCCGGAACATTCCTAGTACAGCGCAGTTTCGATGATGGAGCAACATGGGTTGATGTGGCGACAGTGGATGCTGCCAGCGGAGCGGGTGCGTTGCCGTCGCTGGGCATTAGCAAAACGTCGATTAGTGCCAGTCCGACTAGTCAGGTGAGGGCTGTGTGGCGTAGTGGCCCTCCAATAAAAATACTCTATTTTCGCGTTCTTAACACAACCGCTGCAGGAATTGTCGTTGACTCTGTCGCCTTGGGCTCAATGAGCATCTCACGGTTTGCCAAATCACCTCTGACGCCTGCTCTAATTGCGGAGCTTTCTCCGGACTTGGCTACGGTCGAAGGCAAAAACAATGCGGACAATTTGCCGTGGTCTCAAGTGGTCGACCTCTGGTCGGCTCTTTGGCTTACGACGACCGACCAAATACTGAGCGGTTCAAGTGCCGACGTGATTCAGGATTCGCGAGCCCCTAACGCCGAATGGAGAAGCAAGGCGACAGACATTGGACAGGCATTCCTTGATCCTCGCGAAGTTCTGCCGGGCTTTGCAGACTCTGTAGCTCAAGGTTGGATGGCGGATAACACCCACCGCAACCAAGCGGGATCTCTTCAAGTTGCCAGACGAGCGATGCAGTTAATGGGCATTTGGGAATCGGCCACGCAACTTTACGCGTTCCCGTTGACCCCGACCCCGACCCCGACCCCGAC